>ERZ761602.207-NODE-207-length-142766-cov-29.063891_pt1 | contig 142766 bp, 113 predicted proteins | sample MGYA00512165_ERZ761602 | MGnify/ENA primary metagenome ERZ761602 (study PRJEB28899, sample SAMN02445085) | bioreactor sludge metagenome | biome: EBPR sludge; isolation source: Thorneside wastewater treatment plant | place: Australia: Brisbane, Thorneside... | reverse complement strand
GCAAGCGTCCCGCTTGTGCTTAAGAACAATTAATAGCTTAACTATTGCAAGCATCCCGCTTGTGCTTAAGAAGGCTTATTCAAACATCCCTTTACAATCCGCTCGCAGGTAATCGATACACTATCTCTCCATTGGCCATAGTGAGTTGTACCTCTATGCCATGGATGTCTTGAGGATCAATGGTCAGAGGATTGGCCGATAGTACAATCAAGTCCGCATACTTGCCTGTCTGCAAACTACCTGTTTCATCATCGCGAAACAGTGAGTAGGCGGCATTCAGCGTCATTAACTTCAGCGCAGTTTGTACAGGAATGGTTTGAGCGGCCAGCCACGAAGGTGGGGTGCACAGTGCTCCGGTTTCGCTCACCTCAGTGCGGGTCACCATGCTGTGCAATTCTATAAATGGATTGACCGGACCGCGATAAGGATCGTCACCATGCCACGCCACAGGCAGATCAGGATCATAGTCAATCAAAGTGCGGTAGGGGAAATCTGCCGCTTCATAGAAAGGGGAGCGCGGATAAAAATCGCATATCTTTTTCCATCCAAAGATGACAGGTATAATTCCGAATTCACTGTATCGGGGAATGAGGTCAGGGCGTATGGCGCTGTTGTGCTCTATACGGTGACGCAGGACATTGGGTCTGCCGTCCAGCGCATAGGCGATGGCATTCTGTGCTTGTTCGATGGCACGGTCACCAATGGCATGTATGGCCACCTGATAGCCAGCCTTATCGGCTTCCAACACCATGGCATTGATTTCATCCTGTGTGTGCCACAGATCGCCAAGGCCTGTTGTGCCGGGAATAAACTCTTCGGAGACTGCCATGCCACCACATGTACCACCATCGGCTGTTATTTTGATGCCGTTGATGCGCAGTACTTCTCCTGGTGTTCGGGTTGCCGGATAACCATGATACCAGCTGTCCTGTATTTCACCACAAGGAAAAGTCTTAGTCAAAAACAAGCTGGTCTTTACTTTGAGAAGGGGTTCAAATGCACGCATTTCTGCAACAAATTCTTCAGTGCAAAACAGGTTACCCAAACTGGTAATGCCATTTTTAAAAAGGAGCTCCTGAGCACCAGGGAGATCCAGGCCAAACCGATCCCTGTCATTAAATACATGCGTGTGGGCATCCACAATTCCGGGCATGATCGTCTTGCCTTTGAGGTCGATCAATTGAGTAGTTCGATTGGCGGTGGCCAATGCCTGCAGGCTGGTGCCTACACCCAATATTTTTTTTCCCTTGATGGCGATGGCCTGACCTTCCGGATAGTCTTCATTCATGGTAATGACGGTACCATTATAAAAAACAATATCGGCCATCTCTGAGGTAGGAAAATCAGGACCTGGCGCTGGCGCTGAAATATTACAACCTTGCAGCAGTAGGATAAAGGCCAACCCTGGGAGTCGCATAACTTTCATGGTGTAATCAGTTGGAATGAGTGTTTAAAATAATAAATTAATAAGACTATTTCTATCAATACAACACATGAGTTGTACCGTTCTGCAGGTGTGAACAAACAAAATACTTATATTTAGAAGTCATTAACTAAAATTTGAACGCACATGAAAGAAATCAAGAAAGAAAATATTAATCAGGAAGTATTTGATTTGTATGACAAGTATGCCCACAGCAAAATTGACAGGAGATCTTTCATGGAAGAATTGAAGGCTCATGCCGTAGGAGGCATCACGGTGGCGGGACTGCTGGCCTTTCTTTTACCCAAATATGCAACAGCACAACAAATAAAACAGAACGACCCCCGGTTAAAAACGGAATACATAGAATACGATTCGCCTAAAGGGGCGGGAAAGATGCGAGGGCTGCTCGCAAGACCCGCAGGTAACACCAGAAAATTGGGTGGCATCGTGGTGGTGCACGAAAACCGAGGACTTAATCCTCACATTGAAGATGTGGCACGAAGGGCAGCACTGGAAGGATTTATTGCCTTTGCACCGGATGCATTGTTTCCCCTCGGTGGCTATCCGGGCAATGATGATGACGGCAGAGCGATGCAGCAAAAGCGCGACCGCGATGAGATGCTGGAAGATTTTATTGCTGCCTTTGCTTATCTCAGCAAGCACAAAGAATGTTCCGGAAAGGTGGGAGTAGTAGGATTTTGTTATGGTGGTTCTGTCTCCAATGCAATGGCAGTAAGGATACCTCAACTCAAGGCAGCGGTACCTTTTTACGGAGGACAGCCGGCAGTGGAAGATGTTCCTAAAATAAAAGCACCATTGTTAATACACTATGCCGCACTTGATACAAGAGTAAATGAAGGATGGCCTGCTTATGAAGCTGCCTTAAAAGCAAATAAAAAGGAGTACACTACCTACATCTATCCAGACGTGAATCATGGCTTTCACAATGATACAACACCTCGGTATGATGAAGCTGCAGCTAAGCTGGCATGGCAAAGGACAATTGACTTTTTCAAGGAAAAATTGAAGTAGCATCAACAGTGTGCTGTCCCTGAATGCTGAATTGCTTAAGTTTGCAGACTGCAAGCGCACGGTATTCAAATGACGCTGACAATTTTTATTGCACTCATCCTCCTTGGTCTGGTTACAGGTTTCTATTCAGGTCTCATCGGCACGGGTGGCAATGTCATCCTGATACCCGTTTTGGATATAGTATTTTCGCACTATCATGTGACGGGCCCCGAGTCGGTTAAATTTATCATTGCCAACTCTTTGTTCATCACTGTATTTCTGGGACTGGCCGTCAGTGCCAAACAATACCGGATGGGCAATTTCTACATCAAAGAAATTCTGACCATTGGTATTCCCGGTATGATCAGCGCTTTTCTTTTGTCTGAATGGATCATCGCATCTACCTGGTATGAAAAACATTATTTCGACCTTATTTTTCTCTCTTTGCTGGTGTTCCTCACCTTAAGGTTGTTATTAATTAAATCCAAAGAAAATCAGGAAGAAAACACCGAAAAAACAATGCCGGGAAAACTTCCTTTAATTCTGTTAGGGTTGTTGACGGGGAGTATCACCTCACTGTCGGGGCTTGGTGGGGGAGTTATTCTTATTCCGTTTCTTACCGATGCCTTGGGTGTACCCATAAGAAAAGCAAGTTCTGTTTCCATCGGTGTGGTGATGCTGCTAGCCCTTTCAGTGAGTATCAGCTATTTGTTTGTAGACACAGTACATATCGAACAAGTATTGCCCTGGCAAATGGGCTATACCTCCATGTTCATCATTTTGCCGGTATTGATAGGAATGGCTTTTTCCTCTTCCTATGGTGTAAAAGTGGCGCACAGAACATCACCCTTTAAACTCAGGGTAATCTTTGGAATAATTATGGCCATTCTTTGCATCAAACTTGCCTATGGTCTGGTGGTCAATTTGTAATTTGCCACAATCGCGAATACAACCCTATGAATACTACGCAGCAAGCCGACCCGGAAAAAAGTAAAGAAGCAGAACCCTGGATGATTTTTGCTACTTCAATTGTTTTAATCCTGGTGGGCCTGGGGTTTGGATACTATAAATTCAGCAATGGACAATTGGCCAGATTTTTATTTGAACATGGAGTGAAGGTGACTGGCACAGTTGTCAGTGAATCGAGAAGTGGAAAACAGGCTGGCGAAACTTTCTACTACGAGTTAAGCTACAATTGGGAAGATACGCCCTACGTCTTCAAAACATCCAGCAAAATTGATTCATACAATGTTGGGGATGAGGTGGAAGTTATGCTGAACCCTGAAAATCCTGAGGAAGTGTTGAGCCCGCTAGACATTAACAAGGGTAGCTATATGTGGTCTTTGATAATTCTGACGCTGGGTGGTTTTATCTTCTGGTTGGGATTAAGAAAGGTAAAGGAGAAGTCATCGGCACTTCCACAAGGATAATGCGATTTATGGAGTAGATTCGGTAAGTAATTTCTCCAGCACAGAACGATGCGATTGCGCGGCCTCATAACCAATCTCATAGATCTCATCAATATGACTCATGCTAAAGGTGTCGTACTTACTCAAGCCCCTTGGCGCAATCAGCACATCAAACAGTTCGTATTTGCGAAGGGATGAGGCACCAATGCTCAGGTGATAAGCTCTTTGCATAATAGATAAGGAGGAATTTAGATCATTCTTTTTAACGGTGTCAATCGGATTGACGTAAACACCAATGATCTTATCACAAACCCCTTCGAGGGGCTCGATGGGAAAGTTATTCATTATACCACCATCTGAATAGAGTATGCCATCGATGTTGACCGGAGTAAACACCATGGGGAAAGCCGAAGAAGCCAATATGGTTTGGATCACAGGTCCTTCGCTGAATATTTTGCTTTGCGCATTTTCAATATCGGTGGCTACGATGTATAATTTTTTCTGTAACGACTCATAGGAATCATCTTCAAGGTATTTTTTAAATACGGCTATCAGTTTGCTGGTATCAATGATCCCTGGTTTGAAAATAGCGTAGTTGGAGATGCTAAAAATGGAAGTCTTTTTGAAGAACTCAAGAATAGTGTCGGGAGAGTGACCGGCAGCATACAAAGCGCCTACAATAGAACCCGCACTGGCACCGGACAGGTGAGAGATTTTTATTCCCACTTCTTCCAGTACCTTCAATACACCCACGTGAGCCACTCCTCTTACTCCACCACCTGAAAGGACAAGTCCTATTTTATTTTCCATACATGCACTTTATTTGATTTCCGGATTTTGTTCATGATCAAATATAAATAATAGAACCAGACGAAGAGTTATAGATCATCAATTCTTATATTTTATTAAACCTTGCTACAACTTGTTATAATGTGTAACTTAAAAAGTAGGTTCCATCTGTAATGATTTCTAATTAAAGAACAAGATGAGTGATAGTAACGAAAGTATTGTCAATCAATATCATGTTTCAGGATTGTTTGAAGAGATTGTAAGGCAACTGGAAAGCCAAGGTATAAACACAAAACAAATTTCCAGGTCCTCAATCGCAGCCATAGATGAGTTCCATGTGCGAGGGGCTGCTGTATCCAAAGAACTGGCCGCCTACATCGACCAACCCGGACTTTCTGTAATTGATATTGGGTGTGGGTTGGGAGGACCGTGCAGGATGCTGGCGGAAGAATTCAATTGTAACGTGACTGGCATAGACATGAACACCGAATTCATCAGGACAGCACAAAAGTTAACGGAGTGGGTAGGATTAACACAAAAAATAAACTTTGTCCAGGGGGATGCCCTTCAATTGCCTTTTCCTGATAAGTCATTCGATGTAGCCTGGACACAGCATGTTCAAATGAATATTGAAGACAAGCAGCAGTTTTACGCTGAAATGAGTAGGGTGTTAAAACCAGGAGGAGCCTTCATCTACTACGATATATTTGACTTGGGCAATGGGCCAATTAATTTCCCTGTTCCCTGGGCCAACGAACCGGCTGTAAGCTTTTTAGGAACCATCTCCGGCATGGAAACAATTCTAAGGAATTTGGGTTTTACTAAAATACAGACATCAGATCAAACCGATGCCGGTATATCATTTCTCTATCGTGTGTTTGAAAACATAAATACTACAGCAGCACCAAAGCCGGGCTTAAATCTGGTGATGGGAGTGACCATGAAGGAAAAGTTGAGCAACCTGCTAAAGGGGTTGGCAGAAGATAAGATAGCATTGCAAAGTGGCATTTATCGCAAACAGTAGAAGCACTAGCAGAGTAAAACTGAGATGCAAAATCGGACATGAAGCGGGGTATAATGCCTCACAGAGATGAAAATTTTAAGCAGGTGTTGCTCCAATTATAAATAGGCGGTTGGATAGATTCAAAACGCCTAATAATAGGTAGCTTGCAGGATTAGTTGGACTTTAAATCAACTTTTTAATGGATCAGTCAATCTATTGGTGGGTAAGTTTTAACGCTTTCATTCTCCTCATGCTGGCGTTGGACTTAGGTGTATTTCACCGCCAGTCCAAGGTGATCTCCATCAAGGAGGCTTTCTTGTGGACGGGTTTTTACATCATCCTTGCCTTTATATTTAATGTCATTGTTTATTATTCAATGGGTTCCGAGAAGGCTTTTGAGTTCTTCACCGGCTACCTCATTGAAAAGTCACTTAGTGTTGACAATATCTTTGTCATCATTCTGATCTTTTCCTACTTCCAGGTACCGGAGGCGCATCAACACAAGGTGTTGTTTTGGGGAATATTAGGAGCGCTGGTGATGAGGGGTTTCTTTATTTATGTTGGCGTAGAGCTGATACATCAGTTTCACTGGCTGATCTACATTTTTGGAGGCTTTCTGGTGTATACCGGAATCAAGATCGTAACCAGTGGCGATATGTCCATTGATCCAAATAAAAATCCTGTCATCAAATTGTCGAGACGCTTCTTTTCGGTAACGGATCAGTTTCATGGGGATCGGTTTTTTGTCATGAAAGAGGGGCGTAAATGGGCTACACCGTTGTTTCTGGTGCTGATGCTGATCGAATCGACAGATCTTATCTTTGCGGTAGATTCCATTCCTGCTATTTTGGCTATCTCTGATGATGCCTTTATCGTTTATACCTCCAATGTGTTCGCGATTTTAGGTTTGCGATCGTTGTACTTTGCGCTGGCCGGGTTGGAGAAATTTTTCCAATACTTGAAATATGGAGTGTCTGCTATTCTTGTATTTGTAGGTATAAAAATGGCGATTGTTGATATTTACAAGATACCCATCGAAATTTCACTGGCATTTATCTTTATTGCACTTTCCTTGGCTACCTTGGCATCCATGATTTTTGTTCAACAGGGAACTGACAAGGATTCTAAATCTTAAGTGTTGAAGTAGGGGATCGGGCAACACTATAACAATACCCGGTTAATGCTTTGTGACGGTTTTCTGGTTTATTAAATTATTGAGATGGAATTGTCGCTGTATTGGTGGATTGGTTTTAATGTCTTCATTCTGTTAATGCTGGCATTGGACCTTGGTGTATTTCATCGCAGGTCTGGAGCGATTTCCATCAAGGAAGCATTACTGTGGACTGCCTTCTGGGTGATCCTTTCACTGGCATTCAATGTGCTGGTTTATTACACCTTTGGATCAGAAAAAGCATTTGAATTTTTAACGGGATATCTCATTGAAAAGTCGCTGAGCATCGACAATATTTTTGTGATGATCCTCATCTTTTCCTATTTCAAAGTAGACGCGGCTTATCAGCACAAAGTACTTTTTTGGGGCATACTGGGAGCGCTGGTCATGAGGGGTATATTTATTTTCGTGGGAGTGGAGCTGATCCACAATTTCCATGCGTTGGTCTACATTTTTGGCGCCTTTCTGGTGTACACGGGTATTAAAATTGTATCCAGTGGTGAAATAGAAATTGATCCCGGAAGAAATCCTCTGATCAAACTTTCAAGAAAATATTTTTCGATCACCAAAGAATATCATGGAGACCGCTTTCTTGTAAAAATCGATGGACGCAGACATGCCACTCCTCTTATTTTGGTGTTGATTCTTATTGAATCCACCGACTTGATATTTGCTGTAGATTCGATACCGGCCATTCTTGCTATTACAGATGATATATTTATTGTCTATACGTCCAATATTTTCGCTATCCTCGGATTGAGATCCCTGTACTTTGCACTGGCAGGTATAGAAAGGTATTTCAAATATTTGAAATACGGGGTGTCAGCCATTCTGATATTTGTCGGTATTAAAATGGCCATCGTTGATTTATATAAAATACCTGTACAGGTATCCTTGATTTTTATCTTTCTGGCACTGGCCTTATCGTCTTTGGCATCCCTGCTGCTGGTAAAGGACAAAAAAACATCCCTGTAGCTGTTGTGTACAGGGATGATCTTACAGACTGATTTATACTACCTGTGCGGCATTTGAATTGGCCAAAGATTGCTCCAGCAACTGGTTGCGTTCTGCACTTAACTGTTCGCTCACAGTCTTTTTTAAATTGACAAAAACCTGCGCAGGTGCCGCCATACGCACTTCATGTAGCCAATGATATAGTTCATGGTCATTGATGCCGCGGGCGATCCACTTGGCATAAGCCGCCATCTTTGCAGGAGGGATTTGCTGAACTACCGTTTGTTCCGTTGCTTTTATTTCAGCGTCAGTATAGTGCTTCCACAGTGCTTCATTGAGTTCCAGCTCTTCCTTGTTCATGTGATACAAATTGAAGGCAATGAATTCATTGAATGCGTAAAAAAGATGAAGCCCTGTTTGGCGTCTGCCTTCAGGAGATGTTTCACTCTTGTATTTTGCAATCAGGTCGCTAAGCACCAAACCCAAACGGTGATCTTCTTCATGCTCTTTCATAAAGAGTTGAGAGACTTGCGCATCTATTTTTTGCAGAGGTTCATTGTAGTAGGTGTCCTCCCCATGAGCATGGCTTTCAAATAGCACTAATAAGTCGGCCACCTGGTCTACAGCTGCAGTACCTGCTTGCGCATCAGATAAATCGGCTTGTTGCAATGCAATACCAGTTTGGTACAATAAGGCGCGTAAGCCCTTATGTATCAAGTTGAATGAATTATAACGTTGTGGTTTCATAGGTGTGAGATTAATTTTCTTTTGTTGATTAAATGCTGTTGAGGTAGACAAACAAGGCCTTAAGTTCTGTGTCCGTATAGGCAGCAGTCATATTCCATGGCATCTCATTGGGTTTTAGGATTTTACCTTCCGGTGTTTTGCCAGTACGCAGGGTGTTGATGAATTGCTCTTCTGTCCATCGTCCCACATTTCCTGTGGCGCTGATGTCGGCCACGTTTGGAAACCCAGGGGCTACAGGGTCTCCACCTTTCATATTGGCACGGTGACAACCCTGACAAGCCGATGATAGGTATTGTCCGAATGCCACGGACACCTCAGCTTTTACCTCCTTTACAAGCGAGCGGGTGTGATCAATCATTTCTGCAGGGAGTAAGGGGAGCTTATCAAAGGCTGTCAAAACGCGACCCATTGGCCCCACTTTCTGTTCAGGAAATGTTCTGTCAACAGGAGGAAGTGAAGAGGCATAGCTAATAATGGCCGACATGTCTTGCGCTGACAGCAATGCGTATTCATGCGAAGGCATAAATAGCAACGGCTTACCGTCTCTGCGGATGCCATGCTTTAAAGCAAGCACCCAATCACTTACCGCATAGTCTTGTGGCAGTCCACCTTTTCCCTTGGTCAAATTTCTTCCGACAAGGAATGCCAGTGCAGGGTCATCAATAAATACCTGACCACCCAGGTCCATACCGTGACAATCCCGGCATCCCTTGGCAGTGAGCAATCGATCTCCATAGGCCAGCTCAGCGCTATCCGATGTTAGGGTAAGTTCCTGAGGTACAACAACGTACTTTTTTTGGATACGGGCTTCCGTGCTGTGGTAAATGTTGGTATAAAATATACCGCCTCCAATTATCAGTACGGCAAGCAAGGCACCCAATACAATCAATATTTTCTTTATCATGAATTTAATTATTTTCGCAGCAAAAAACGCGAAAACCTTATTTCCGGACCTACGTTAAACGGAGGGTTATATACGCCAAATGGAATAATGAAAGTGGCACCTACCATCCATTTTGATGAATTTTCCAACTATACCACAGAAAGTGGAGTTGAGAATGACTTTGAGACCCGGACACGCGTGCACCCTGAATTTGGACGCTGGTCAGAGAAGCTTATAGACCTTAATCACTTCCGTATCTACCAACACAGGGGAGATCTTAAGCGCAACGTTAACGTTCTTTTTGACGATGGGTCGTTGGATAAATACGTGCACCATTGCATGAGTATAGAGGGAGAGATGGCTGCCAATTTCACGGACTTTAATTTCTGCGCACATTTATCTCCACGTTCCTTTCACAATATGTTTGTTCCAAACCATACTTATTTTTTGGGTATGGGATCACAATTTGTCAACGTTCATATTGAGGTAGATAAAGATTATTATGCGCAGCTTTTACCCGATACTGAATCATGGTCCGCACAACTGAAGAATGACATCCAGAATAATACCTTGTATTATCCGGGTGAGTTCAGACTTTCAGCTCAAATGCTTCACACCATACAAACTATTTTCAATAGCGCACTGAGTGGGGCCTTAAAGAAATTGCTGATTGAGGCCAAGGTACAGGAGCTGTTGGCTTTACAACTTCATGGTACCCTTCATGTGCCCTGTGGCACAGACAAACCAAAAGATCTGGACTTGTTCATATCCATTCGGCAATACTTGGATCAAACCTTTTTGGACGATCACTCCCTTAAAAACATTTCAAAACATTTTGGTATCAACGAGTTTAGGTTAAAAAAAGGATTCCGCGATGCATTTGGCACAACGGTATTCGATTACTTACTTTCCAGACGGCTGGAGTACAGCTTGCAGCTTTTGAAAGACACCCAACAATCCATCTCAGAGATCAGTACTTCAGTAGGATATAATTATCCCAATCACTTTTCAGCCGCTTTCAAGAAAAAGTTTGGCTACAATCCAGCAGCGTGGAGGAAGTCTTCTTAAACGCTATACTTATTTCCTGCTTGTATTACATACCAATTCCTGATACTTTGTAGCTTCATGAAAACCAGTGCCGTTATAAAACCTTCTACGTTCAATTTTTTGAAGAACCTGGCGAAACACAATAACAGGGAATGGTTCAATGCCAATAAGCAAGAATATGTATTGGCTAAAGAGAATGCGGAACTGTTTGTAGATGCGCTCATTCAAAAAATGAATGTGCACGACCAAATTGAAACGCCTACTGGAAGGAAAAGCCTCTATCGCATATATAACGATGTTCGATTTTCTGAGGACAAAACACCCTACAATCCCCGTTTTGCAGGCTACATGAGAAGAGTAAAACCCATGAACAGGGGTGGTTATTATTTCTGGATCAAACCAGGAGGCACACGGATCGGTTGCGGATTTGGGCACCCCAATTCTGAAGATTTGTTGCGGATAAGAAAAGACATCGATTACAACCACGCTGATTGGCTTAAGCTCATCCGGTCGAAACCGATACAGCGTACTTTTGGAGCAATGAAAGGGGAGCAGGTTAAAACAGCCCCCAGAGGTTTCCCAAAAGACCATGAAGCCATTGAACTGCTCCGCTACAAGCAATATTGGTTTGAATGCGCTTTCACTGACAAGGAAGTACTGGCTCCTGATTTTCTCAATAAAATGGACAAAACCTATAAAGTCATTCGTCCTTTTTTTGATTACATGAGTGAGGTACTCACCACAGACACCAATGGTGAACTGATCATTTGATTCAATGCATCAGAGGATCGGTTTTGAAAGGACGTAGCTTGTCACAACGGTCAATAATTTCACCCTAGCATCAATGGAACTTTCATTTAACAACTGTTCCTCATTCTAATTAGCTCTTTGGATCGTGCTCGCTTTTGCAAGACATTGCTTTAGTGGTGTATTCGCTCCATCTAAAAGTTGTGTTTTACACACGTAAATCTTGTTATATTTAGCACGGTACATAAACAATCTTATATGAAGCAACTCATCATTCTGGCATTATTCCTTTCGCAAGGTCTGTTTGGATTCTCCCAAAACCTGGACAGTATATTTAAAAATGTAAAATACAGAAGCATAGGTCCCTTTAGAGGGGGGCGTTCCAATATGGCTTCGGGTGTGGTGGGAGATCCATTGACCTATTACATGGGCACCACGGGAGGTGGTGTTTGGAAGACAGAAGATGCAGGGGCACATTGGAAAAATATTTCTGATGGCTTTTTTAAGAAAGGATCAGTAGGAGCGATAGCCGTATCAGAAAGCGATCCCAATATCGTTTATGTGGGCATGGGCGAACACGCTCCGCGTGGTGTGATGAGTTCTTATGGAGATGGCGTGTATAAATCCTATGACGGGGGCAAAACCTGGAAACACATGGGATTGGAAAAAACCCAGCAGATTTCCAGAATCAGCATACACCCCAAAAACCCCGACATCGTATTTGTAGCCGCCCAAGGTGCGATACATGGTGCCACACAAGACAGAGGTATTTACAAGTCTATTGATGGAGGTGTTACCTGGAGAAAAGTATTGTATATCAACGATCTGACGGGTTGTTCAGACCTGTCGATGGACATGCACAATCCCATGGTAATGTATGCTGCCATGTGGCACAACCTGAGGTTGCCCTGGAAGGTTATCAGTGGTGGCCCTGGAAGTGCACTGTATAAGTCTACCGATGGTGGTGAGACATGGAACAAATTGGAAAAAGGACTTCCTAAGGAAATGGGCAAGATGGGTATCGCTGTATCTAGAGCCAATTCCGAAAAGGTTTATGCGCTGATTGAAAGTGATTGGGAAAAAGAGGCAGGGGGATTGTATGTTTCTGATGACGCTGGAAAGAGCTGGTCACAGGTAAGTAACGACCACAAACTGATTCAACGCTCATGGTACTACATTGAAGTATTTCCAGATACACAGGATGAACATACGGTGTATGTGATGAGCGCGCCTGCTTTGCGCTCTATCGATGGTGGCAAAACCTGGGAAACCCTCAGTGGTCCGCATGGTGATTATCACGATTTATGGATCAATCCCAACAATTCAAAAAATATGGTGATAGCCGATGATGGCGGTGCAGGCATTACCTTCAACAGGGGTGAATCGTGGTCTACACAGTCCAACATGCCTACCGCACAGTTTTATCGTATCAATACAGACAATCATTTTCCTTACCGCATTTATGGCGGTCAACAAGACAACAGTTCTGTGCGCATCGAAAGCATTGCATTGGGTAGCTGGGGCATTTCAGAAAGCAACTGGACAAGCTCTGCCGGAGGTGAAAGTGCTTTTCTTGCTTTCAACCCTGACGATCCCCGGTATGTACTGGGTGGCAGCTACCTGGGCACCATCGAAGTACTGGACACCAAAGGAAATGCAGGCACCAAAGTAATGGCTGCACCTATTCAATACCTGGGACGGGATTCTAAAGATATGAAATACCGCTTCAATTGGAATGCGCCCATTATATGGTCTAAACACGAACCCAATACCTACTATCACGGAGCTCAGAAGCTATTGCGTACCCGAGACATGGGCGTTACCTGGGAGGAAGTTTCTCCTGACCTGACACGCAACGAAAAAGAAAAGCAGGGCAAAATGGGTGGCCCTTATACCAATGAAGCAGTAGGTGCAGAAAACTATGGCACCTTGGCTTATGTGATAGAATCTCCACACGAAAAAGGAGTGATATGGACGGGCAGCGATGATGGCTTGGTGCAGTTAACTAGAGATGGAGGAAAAACATGGACGAACGTGACACCAAAAGGATTAACGGAATGTTTGGTCAACGCAATAGATGTATCACCGCACGATCCCGCTACGGCCTACATCGCTACTACCAGGTACAAATTCAACGACCATACTCCCGGCTTGTACAAAACAACTGACTATGGAAAAACATGGACCAACATCAGTAAAGGTATTCCCTATGGAGCGTTTACCAGGGTAGTGCGTGAAGACGAAGTGCGCAAAGGGCTATTGTTTGCAGGAACAGAAACAGGTGTATACGTTTCGTGGAACGGAGGTACCAGCTGGCAACCGCTGCAACTCAATTTACCCGTTACTCCAATCACGGATTTGAAAGTAACACACGGTGACCTGGTAGTTGCCACATCAGGAAGGTCGTTTTGGATATTGGATGACCTTGGTTTATTACGTCAGTATAAAGAAGAAAATGAATCCTTTACATTGTATCAACCCGAAGACTTAGTGTATGGAAGTTGGGGCAGCCCATTGAACAGTAGTTCTTCAAACTTTGATGGTACTCATCCATTCTACGGAGTAAATCCTGCCAATGGAGTGGTTTTATATTATCAATTGCCTGCCCTGGCCGACTCAATAGAGGTAACAATGGAATTTAGAGATGCAACAGGTAAGCTGGTGCGACAATTGAGTTCGAAAAAGAATGCTTCATTTCAGCGATATCCTGGTGGACCACCTGCAGATCCAACCATTCCAAAATCAAAAGGATTGAACCGCTTTGTTTGGGATACCCGTTACCCTACAATGGTTGGGGTGCCTACAGCCTATATAGAAGGAAACTTCAGGGGGCATAGAACTGCACCCGGAAACTATACGGTAACATTGAAGTACGCTGGTAAGGAAGCAAAATCAGATTTTAAGATTTTACCTAATCCTGTTTATGAGATTACACCCGCCACTTATGCTACACACAATGAATTTATGTTGAACATGGAGAATGCATTAAACGATATGCATACCAAAATAAATACCATTCTTAAAATGCGTGAACAAATTGAAACGGTGTTGAAAGACATGGGTGACAAACCTGCCTATGCGGCCATCAAAAAAGAGGGAAGCGCATTGGTGGAAAAAATGAAAGCATGGGATGAAGACATGGTGCAACGCAGATCGAAAGCCTATGACGATGTAGAAAATTTCCCTAACAAGTTTACAGCTAACTACCTGTTCCTCATCAACGAAACAGACAGTGATATACCCAGAGTAAATCAGTCATCAAGAGACAGGTTAGCTGAACTGAACAAAGAATGGGAAGGTTTGAATACCCGTGCCAAAACCATCATCGAAACAGATGTGCCTGCTTATACCAACAAACTCTGGAGTGCGGGAATAGGGGCAGTGTGGGTAAGTGACAAATAAGCCTGCAAAAAATAAAAACGCGACAACAAGCACTTCGCTTCTTGTCGCGTTTTTTATTGATGATTACTTGGTAACAATTAAGCTATTAAATACCAGCTTGAAGGTACCGTGAGTCTGTACACGGTGTTGTGGCCTGAAACCGATCATCACCACCTTACCCTGACCCATGCCTACCGCCACCATGGCCGCCTTTTCTGCGATTACCTGCTCACCAAGCAGCCATCCACTTTGTAGCAAATCCCGCTTGGGATAAGTAACGATACGCTCTACCAAGTGGTTGCGGTCAGAAGGAATTACCTCGTACACATCATTACCCCCCACAAACAATCCAAGGCCTGTGGCAGGCATTCCATATGCCAGCGGATTACTATTGTCGAACAACATGTGTAGCGTAGATCCCGGTGACCAAAATGTTTTGTCAGGAACTCCTTTCAATACATTGCGAATGGGCAATTTGAATTTCTCAATGGCCAATTCGCCAGCCTGACCAAAGGTGAGGAGTGTGCCTCCTTTTTCAACAAAGTCTTTTAATGCATTCACCCCTTGTTGTCCGAAACCACTGCGGTATTCAGGCGGAAAAGCATCAGGACGATTACCAGAAAAGTCTCCAAGCCCTTCACCCGTCATGCGCGCTATGTTGTCATCGGGAAGTATAATGACATCGTACTTTTTATTCAGCTCTCCGGCCTTCAATTCCTTATCCATTAGTGTGGTGTAAGGAAACTCAAATTTCTCTAGCAACAACCGGGTCCAGCCTTCATCCATGTTACCACCAAGGTAACGTTGAAACAAAGCGATGCGCTGACGGTTAACCGGTTTGGTGTTGGCTGTTACATCCGACTCCAAAGCCCTAAAGTTTACTCCGGTTTGTTTTGCTATTTGATTGGCTGTATTGTCAGCTATTGAAGTAACCACAAAGTCACCCGCATCTAGGCCATTCCCCGCTTTGGTTACCCGTCTCACATTCGCCTTGTTGTTCCAAAGCAGGTTGAGCGCTGTAAAACTATCGTTGGCTTTTCCTTCCAGTACGTATCCAAATTTACCTTTGGTTACTTGCCCGGTTGGCTTAATCACTGCAGTGACGGTAGGGAAATTGCCTTCAATTTTTGATTTCACCGGATCAACCCGCACACCCATGTATTCGGCTACGTTGTCGGTAGACATATCATAAGGCCTGATGGGATTGTTATCCCTGTCGCGAGTGTATTCGTTGTCGGGATAAAAAGTACGACCGAGCTGCCAGCGGATTACACCTTGCTTTGGCTGCTCCATGCTTACAAAATAAGAACCTTCACCATACACTTTGCCCTCATGGGTCATTGTAGTATTAATTCGTTTTACTTCTACGCCTTGCCCAAGAAGCACGTTGATTAATTTTTGAGTCGTCAACACATCGTGTTGTGCAGCAGGAATTATGTAAGCTTTTACTTCACCATCAGCGCCACGTTGGGTTTGGCGGGTGGCTTTCAGATAAGCATTCTTCAATACGGTTTCTTTATTGCGTGCTGCAATATCAGCAATGGCCAAAGCGGCAATTTTTTGCTGCTCTACAATGTCGCGCACACGCCACCATCCACCCGGCCAGGGATTGGGGAAGGAGGTTTGCGCTTCGTACTTGGGCATACCATGTATATTTCCTTCCAGTTGATCAGGATGTATGTAGAGAGGTGTTGCCAATCTTGCACTGGCCGATTCGGTAAGCATACCGGCTATGTTGTGAAAAGGGGTGATCCAGTGAAACCCAAAATGTCCCCACCCGGAATAAATGGCGGCATTCACTACACCAGCCTTATTGTTTTCTTCTTCTTTATAAGCGATGTGAGCGCCATACCACGACATCTCTCTCCACACCAGCGGATCACCATCAGGCCGGATCGGTTCGGTATACGGAGGTACGTACAATCGGGCGCCATAGGCACCCATCTGGTGGTGGTCGACATAAGCTTGTGGCATCCATTCCCTGAACATGATCTGTGCTCCATATACCGACTCTGCCGTGTTTTGCATGAAAGCATCACGGTTATTGTCATGTCCGATGTAATGATGGTATAAGTAGGGCAGTGAGGCAGCCTCATATTCAGTGCCCACGTATTTCCGGTACCATTCGGTGATCATGATTTCACCATCAGGATTAAAACAAGGGATCACAATGGTGATCACATTGTCGAGGATACGCTTCATCTCATCGTCATTACGGGTAAGCATATCATGGGTAAACTCTGCCGCAGTCTGTGCAGCCGCTACTTCAGAAGAGTGCAAGCCAAAAGATTGCACAATCACTGCTTTACCATTGGCGATGATGTCATTGATCTCTGCCTGAGGTACCTGCCGCGGATCACTCAGGCGGGCATTCATCTTTTTGTAATCATCCAGTTTGGCCAGGTTTTCAGGCGAGGAGATGTACAAGGCCAAAAATGGGTTACCCAAAGTAGTTTTTCCCATATTCACCACATTCATCCTCGGACTTTTTTCACCCAACTGGTTATAATATTTTACCAGATCGTTCCAGTGCGCCAGCTTACGATCGGCACCCATTTGAAACCCAAAGTATTGCTCAGGGGAGGGTAGATCCTGTGCCTGCAGGCTACTGAAGCTAATACCCATAGCCAGCAGCAATACTCCTGATAAGTAATGCCTGATTTTTTTAATAATTGTCATGTCTAGGAAATTTGGTTGGAATTGAGTTGAATATATCCCAAACCTGTCTTAATAAAAACACAACTGGTTATGGTCTGCCTTATAAGCTGAAGGACGGTTATGGGATATGTGAATGACGGATTATTTGTGGGAAAACCAACATATCAGTCCTTGGCAAGAGAAATCAAATGTTGCAGCTCTTCAATCTGGGTTTGTTTTCGTGTAAGCTCCTTTCTTTCTTTGGTCATTGGTTCACCTTTCAGGCTATCCAATTGTAAGGAAAGTTTATACATCAACTCTTCCAATGCTTCCAGCATAAGTGCTTTGTATTTTTGATCTACTTGTATCATATCCAATTAATCACGGGTGAACTATAATCCATAAAACTATCCTCGTGTTTCCAGGTTCAAAATGATTTTGATCAGCCAATGCCACGACTAAAGTCATATGATATGGCTCAATTAATTGCGTCCTATGCAGGCGAAACTTTGAATTCCGTCTAAATCAGGATCGAACCATTGGACGTTTATTACTAAATAAAGTATCCCTCATTATAATGAAAAAAAAGAGAGCGCTGGCCGAACCCTTTAAAATTAAAATGGTAGAGCCGCTGCGAATCACTTCCGAAGAAGATCGCAGGAAAACACTAAAAGATGCACACTATAATCCTTTTCTGCTAAAATCAGATGATGTATTCATCGACTTGCTTACCGACAGTGGAACAGGAGCGATGAGTGACCGCCAATGGGCTGGCATCTTGATGGGGGATGAAAGTTATGCGGGAGCTAAGAGTTGGCAACACCTGGAAAAAGTGGTGAAAGAATTGACAGGTATGCCCTATATATTGCCTACCCATCAAGGGAGAGCCGCTGAAAGAATTTTGTACAGTACCCTCGGTGGCAAGGACAAGGTGTTTATCAGCAACACCCACTTTGATACCACAAGAGCCAACATAGAATTCACAGGTGCCAAAGCCATAGACATTGTATCAGAAGAAATTCCCGCTGATGACGAACTCTCCTTCAAGGGTAACATCGATTTAAAACAATTGATTGAGCTGATCAATACGCATGGCGCAGCTAATATTGGAGCGGTCATTATGACGGTGACCAACAATTCATCCGGTGGGCAGCCGGTAAGCATGGAAAACATGCTGGAAGTGCGTGCCATTTGCGACAACCACAAAATAATGATGGTCATAGATGGCTGCCGCATTGCGGAGAACAGCTATTTCGTAAAACACCGTGAAGCAGGTTATGAAAATTTCACTTATGAAGCCATCGCACAGAAAATGCTGCAACTGGGTGATGCCTTTATCATGAGTGCAAAGAAAGATGGTATGGTAAACATTGGTGGGTTACTTACGCTAAAGGATAAGAAATTAAGCGAGCAGTGTATCAATTTATTGATCATCTCTGAAGGCTTTACCACTTATGGCGGTTTGGCGGGCCGCGATATGGAAGCCATGGCCATTGGATTAAAGGAAGTATTTGACCCTGACTACCTGCATTATAGAATCCGAAGCACGGCCTATCTCGGAGAGCACTTGAAAGCCAAGGGCGTGCCGGTGGTTTGGCCCATCGGTGGACACGCGGTTTATATCGATGCCAAAAAGTTGTATCCCAATATTCCTGTTGACCAATATCCTGGTCAGGCCCTCGTTTGTGATCTTTATATTCAGGGTGGTATTCGCTGTGTTGAAGTAGGTAGTGTGATGTTTGGAAAATACGACAGTGATGGAAAATTAATTCCTGCTAAAAATGAATTGGTCAGGTTGGCCATTCCTCGCAGAACGTATACACAAAGTCATATCGATTATGTGATCGATGTATTTGATGACATACTGGAGATGAAGGCTAGGAGCAATGGATATAAAATTACTTATGAGCCGCCTTTTCTCAGACACTTTACCGCGCAATTTGAACCTGTTGCTGAGAAGTAATTAATACTTAAACAGTTTGCATCAGCATGGCATCCAACGCGAGCACGGCCTTGTTGCGGATGGGCTGTGCCACATGCACTTCCGGGGTTTCGTCTGCCAGGCAAGCTTCCAGTTTTTCCAGTGAATTCAATTTCATATATGGGCACTCACTGCAGGAACAGGCATTGTCTTCAAAAGAAGGCGCAGGTATTAATAACTTATGAGGCACTTCCTTCTGCATTTGGTATAAAATACCAGCTTCGGTGGCTACAATATATTGGTGATGATGATCACGTTTCACAAAATCAATCATGCCCTTTGTAGATCCAATGTAAGAGGCTATTCGCAGAATGTGGGGCTGTGACTCGGGATGTGCAATGAACTTGGCATCAGGATAGGAGGCATGAAGATCAAGAATTTTATCGATTGAAAAGTTCTCATGAACGATACAACTTCCGTCCCATAATATCATATCCCTCCCCGTTTGTTGAATCAGGTATCGGCCCAGGTTTACATCCGGAGCAAAAATAATGGGCTTGTCGGTTTGGATTGAATTAATCACTTTCACTGCATTGGACGAGGTGCAAACCACATCGCTCATTGCTTTAATTTCTGCACTGCAATTGATGTAGGTGACAACGGGTGATCCAGGGTAGGCCTTTATAAATTCCTTGAATTGTTCAGGCGGGCAGGAGTCAGCCAGAGAACAGCCTGCAGACAAATCGGGGAGAAGCACTTTGCGGGTGGGGTTAAGAATTTTTGCTGTCTCGGCCATAAAATAAACACCTGCCACTACAATTATATCAGCCGTAGATTGCGCAGCATGTTGCGCCATTTGCAGACTGTCACCCACCACATCTGCGACCTCCTGTATTTCTGGCGTTTGATAATAGTGGGCCAGAATGATAGCGTTCTTTCTTTCCTTTAACACTCTGATGGAGTCTGAGATGGCAAGTGTCTCTACCGAAGGTTTCATGATTTATAAGTATTTTATATAACACCTTCTCCGCTTGTGTTGGATCGCATGATAATAATCCCAGAGTGATTGCACTCGTTTGTTGTCTTCCAATTCAGGATTGGATTCAATTGTGAATATTTTATTTCGGATATAGGCTTTGTTGGCTTCCTCCATGAGCAAGGCATTAATCCCCTTTCCTTGATAATCGGGACGGACACCAATGAGACAGAGTTCTCCCATATTATTTTTGCGCATATCCATAAATAGATGTAAGAATCCAAGGGGAAACAAACTGCCTTTTGCTTTTTGTAATGCCTTTGAGAGGGAGGGCATAATTATACCAAAACCGATAAGTTCTTCATCTTCGTTAATGACCAGGGAAATGAAGTCTTTTCTAATGATTGGCAGGTACTGCTTGATGTAAAACTGAATTTGTTTCTCAGTTAATTTAACCATCCCATGCAAATGACTGTAGCATGTATTGATTAACTCAAAAATGTCATGGGCATAACGATCAATATCTTGTTCCTTTTGTGGATGAAAAAGACTCACTCGATTTCGTCTTTTCACCACCTTGGCCAATTGTTCTATTTTTTTTGGCACTTCCTTTTCCAGGGATATTTGATACTCTACCCAATCCACCTCTTTATGGAAGCCTGCCTTTTCCATGCAAGTCACATAGTAGGGATAATTGTACAAGGCGGCTAGGGTAGCAATTTTATCAAACCCCTCTATCAACATTCCAGCCGGATCGAAGTTGGTAAAACCCATTGGACCGTGTATCGCTTCCATCCCTTGTTCCTTTGCCCAACTTTCGCAGGCAGCCAATAGTAATCGGGCTACTTCTTCATCGTCCTCAAAATCAAACCATCCGAAGCGAGCGTATTTCTTATTCCATTTTTCAATAAAAGCGTAATTGATAATCCCGGCTATACGCCCCACCACTCGGTCTTCTGTATAAGCAATCCAATATTGAGAAACACAATGTTCAAAAGCCGGATTTTGATCCTTGCTTAAAACTGATGCCTGTTGTGCCTTGAGTGGGGGCACGTAATATGGGTTGTTTCGATAAAGATCGTATGGAAACACGATAAAATCTTTAAAATCCTTATCGCTTTCAACTGCCTTGATTGTAATGCCTTTAGCAGTTTTTAATTCTAATGTTGCTTCCATCTTTCTCCTCAGTCCGTGCTTATTATGGGTTACAAATTTACGAATAAAAGATAAATATATCTTTTATTATTATAATTTTGTGGCCGAGTCCGGATTACCAATGGCAGAAAAAGCAAAATATGTAGTAATGGCCAGCCTTGTGACATCCTTTGTGATGTATAGCCTGTACATTTATCAGCAGCCAGTCCAGCTTCAAGCCCCCGGGCAAACAGCAACTATTGTAGAGGGTAAAATGATTTGGCAGCAAAAGAATTGTGGGGCCTGTCACCAAATTTATGGCTTGGGAGGTTTTTTAGGCCCTGACCTCACCAACATCTATTCTGCAAGAGGCAAAGGCCCTGCTTATATCCAGGCCTTTGTTAATGGCGGCACCTCCGTAATGCCTTCGTTTCAGTTGGAAGAAGGAGAGATGAGCGCTTTGCTGGCCTACTTGCGTCATGTAGATGCATCAGGAAAATCAGATCCTAAACAATACAAGATCAACTACGATGGAACGATTGAAAGTCCATAAAATCATTCCCACCAAATGGTTTTTATCATCAGGGCTTGTCTTGCTGCTTGCTGGCATGTTTTTCGGAGTTATTGGTGGGTTACAATATGTTATGCCAGGTTTTTTAAAGACGTACTTGTCTTTCGAAAAAGTCAGACCTCTTCACGTAACGTCAGTTGTATTTTGGATACTGCTGGCTGCGATGGGCAGTGTTTTACATTATACCCGGGCATATACTGGAAAACTCTTTTCAATGACTCTTTTGCGCATCCAATGGATAATACTGGCCATCACAATTCTGTTTATTCTGATAAGTTATTCACTTGGGCAATTTGGAGGTCGTGAGTACTGGGAGTTTCCGCCATTGCTTGCAGTACCAATTCTCATTGGTTGGCTTTTATTTGTGATCAATTTCACCAAATCAATTCACACGTTTAAAAAACAACCCGTATATGTATGGATGTGGCTAACAGGTGCAATTGGTTTCCTTTTTATTTTTTCTGAATCCTACCTTTGGCTACTGCCTTATTTTCAGCAGGATGTAGTGCGTGACATGACGGTCCAGTGGAAGTCATATGGATCGCTGGTTGGATGTTGGAATATGTTGATCTACGGGTCAGGTATCTACCTGATGGAAAAAATTAGCAAAGACAGCAGCTACGGTCACTCAAAGATGGCTTTTGCACTTTACTTTCTGGGCTTGTTCAATCTATTCTTTAATTGGAGTCATCACATCTACACATTGCCGGTAGGCAACAACATCAAACACATTGGTTATCTGGTAAGTATGACAGAGCTGCTCATTCTTGGAAGAATTATTTACAAATGGAAAGAAAGCCTTACTGATGCGCAAAAGTTCAGTCATATAATTTCCTATCGTTTTTTATTGGCGGCAGATATATGGATTTTCTTAAACCTTATCCTCGCCATTCTGATGTCAGTTCCGGCTGTAAATATTTATACACATGGTACACACGTTACCGTGGCCCATGTAATGGGTACCACTATTGGCATCAATACCATGTTGTTGATGGCCTTTTGTTTTGATATCCTGATGGAGAAAAACCAAAGACCGGTACGCTTTCATCGTCAAATTACTGTTGGTTATTTTCTTGCCAACACCTCCTTGTTAATATTTTTTATTGCATTGGTAGGCGCAGGCATACAACGGTCGCAGTGGCAAATGAGTAATGAAGGGATACTTTTCAGTACAATGATGAAAGGCCTGATGCCTTACTTTATCGTTTTTACCATAGCCGGGTTTTTCATCTTTGTGGGATTTACACTAGTCATCTATCCGTTGTTAAAGCATATAACCCTTGCTAATCCCCAGCATGAAACCAGTCTCAACCTACTGGTGCGCAACAACAAACTGGGAGGAAGGAAATCTACTCCACGTACTTTGGCGAAAACCCTGGAAATAGAGTAATTGGGTTGAAGCGGGATAAATCAACGCTTTCTTTTCTTCTTGTCGATTTTTAAGAATGTCTTGCCCGAAGACAACTCTTTGGTGAGATCTTGAAGGGTCTTTTCTTTCATTACCTTCTTCAATCGCTCTTTGTACTTTTTTACATCATTGTGAATAGGGCAGGGAAATGCGTCTGAACATACTTTTAGTCCCAGCGCACAGGTATGCAATACGTCATCGCCATCGATGGCTATTACAATGGCATTCAATGAAACGGGTTTAGCCTTGGGATCTATATAAAATCCTCCATTGGGACCTTTGATGGAAGAAATGATTTTTTCGCGCGAAAGGGTTTGAAGAATCTTCGCAGTAAAAGGCTCCGGAGAATCTATCTCTTTGGCAATCTCTTTGATCCCCAGCTTGGATCCTTCAACACTTTTAATGGAAATATACAATGCTGCCCTGATCGCATACTCACAGGCTTTTGAAAACATAGCGCGGTAGTTCTTATAAAAGTTTCTAATTACAAAAAATAAAACCCTTGAACAAAAGGCCGGCAATTATTTTGGACTGCTGGCTAAATGATTTTTAAATAATTCGCCCAGCTGGCTTTCAACCTGCTCCAGTTGATGAGTAAGTTTTGAACCAATAGAAGCAAACTCTTCATTCAATCTGGCAGTTAAGTCGCGATAATAGGATATGCCATTGATCAGATTGTCATAAAATGTTTTGATGTAGTCTTGCTTTTTCTTGTTAGCGATTGCTTTTCCTTCATTCAATAGCTCGGTCCAGTAGGTAACATAAAGAGACAACTCTTTCATAAACATATGCGGGCGGTCATCGTGTTGAATGATATTGATGCGTCCATAAATATGATCAATCATCTCCTTTAATGACACAATCTTTGAAAAGTAGGCAATGTTCGGTCCGGGACAAATGTTAACAGCCTCCAGTTTCTTAAATGGAGGTGCCTGGTGAACTTGGATTGCGGCATTACTTAGCCCGATACATAAGCACTCCTTGTCCAATACTTCCTGCATTTGGTCCTTGTACTCATTTTCAGGTAAATCTTGTTCTTGAAGCTGGGCTATTTTTCTTTTCTGATAAACACGCGATGCGGTACAGATGGGTTCTTTGGTAAATTCTGTATTGGAAACCAGGTATTTCTCAGTACAAGGGCTTCCGGGCTTGCCCTTAGCAATTCTGTTCAACTTTTCCTTTTCTCCTGTCGTACCTTTTAGGTAATGAAAACGAACACCCAGGGGAGAGTTCTTGCTAAGAATAACATCCTTTTCGGTGGCTTTACTCAGCAGTTGTAGTGTGGCCTCATCCACGGTAGTGGCCTGAGGCACCAGCAAAAAGGGGGTACCCCAGCCGGTGCTATCCACATGGAAGTATTTTCTTAGCAATTCATGCTCTGCATGAGTTCCTATTCCTCCCTGCACCGTTATTTTTATTGGATGTGCTGATGTAAAGCCTACTTTACCTTTCGCCACCAGGGCTTGATTGTAGATTTCAAATAAAGTGGTACACAGCTCTTCCTTCTTGTTTTTAAACTCTTCCAGAATGGGACCTAGCAGATAACCATCGGTAGCAAAAGCATGTCCACCACAATTCAGTCCCGATTCAATTCTGAATTCACTCACCCAAAGTCCTTTTTTGGCCAGCATTTTACCTTGTATAAGGGCAGAACGATAGTCAGAAACCTTCACCACGATCTTCTTTTCAAAATGCCCGCAACTACTTGCGTCAAAGGCATTGTGTTTCTCCATATAACTGAATAACCGGGGATTCATACCAGCGGAAAGAATGACGGAAGAGTTGGACAAAGTACTGTTGGCGTAACCTCGCAATGCAGCCACTGCATCTGAACCATCTTCTATGACATTGCCGTGTGCATCCATGTTGGTTTTGTCCAGTTTGGTCATGATGTTCACATCAATACTTCCGGGTTGGATTTGACCCTTCAACCAGTCTTCCAATTGTTGGATGTCTTCCGGGTCACTCAAATCCGTCATGAGCCCAAATATTCTTTTCAAATCACTTTCATCCGGAAGCATTTCAAAATATTGGTTCAAATCCGAACCTGGTTCGAAAGAGGAGCTTTTCAGGGTGGCCATCTGCTCTTGCACAATCCGATGAACAAGGTTGAGATAATCTGTTATCCTTTTGGCCCGGTAGTCTGTCGCTTTTGAGGTTATCGGCTGGTAAGTGCTTCCTGTGGCTTCGTAGTAATGGCATCTCATCTTTTCAATTAGATTGTCTTCGATAATGGAAATAACGGAAGATATCCCAAAACGGGCTACTTTAATAGGGGTGTCGATGGTATAGGCCAATCCCATTACGGGTATGTGAAAGGAGTGAGGTGTCTGGAGTTGCATAGTTGAGCTAAGAAGATTTATCGAGCGCAAAGGTAAAATAAATAAAGACTAAATTGTCTTTTATATAGTAACTTATTAATTTTATGCACCTGATAAAACAGGAGGATCAAGTGATCGTATCAGATTTCTAGCATGGAAACACACTATTACGAAGTAAATATCAATTGGAATCAGGACAGGAGAGGCATGATGTGTGCTCCTGAAATTAATTCCGTTTTGGGTGAAAACGGATGCCTGGAGGTTGCTACACCACCGCAGTTCGACAAAGGTATACCGGGAAAGTGGTCTCCCGAACATTTGTTTACCGCTGCGGTGAGTAGTTGCCTGATGACTACTTTTTTGGCCATAGCCGAAAATTATAAATTGGATTTTACTGGCTTTGCCTGCGCATCAAAAGGAAAGCTTGAAAAGGTAGAAGGAAAATTTCTAATGACGGAGGTGATTTTGGAACCAACCGTAACCATTGTTAGAGAAGAAGATTATGACAAGGCAATCAAGGTGTTGCATAAGTCAGAAGCAGCTTGTCTGATTTCCAATTCCATCAAATCAAAAGTTACCATGGTGCCTTTTATTAAGGTGCAAGACAACATCATGGATGTAGCTTAACTTAGTCTGATTAATCCTGTAGTTTTTTTGAATGAATATGAGAGATTCAAAAGAAGCGCATAAACCACTTGTCTATTCTTGTTCGGGATGTTCAAGTGCAGCCCAGATGGCCAATTTCCTGGCAGTGCAGCTAGACCGAAGTGGGCTTGCTGAAATGTCGTGCATAGCAGGGGTAGGGGGAAATGTTAAAAGTCTGGTTCATAGGGCCAAATCTGGAAGAAAGATAATCGCCATTGATGGGTGCCCATTGGCATGTGCCAGAGCCTGCCTGGCCAATCATTCGCTGTTGCCAGACTTGCACATCGAATTAAAAACGCTTGGGGTGGCAAAGGAACAAGGAGTAGATTTTGACCTGTCAGAAGCGGAGGAAATACTTACCAAAATCAAGAAGGAAATCGAGTATTCGCTCTTTCAGGAACCCGCACTTACATAATGAGAAAAGCACAATCACCAGTTTATTCCAAAGTATGTAAAACAGAAGTGGTATGCCCCAATGACACCAATCCAATGGGTATCCTGCAGGGTGGACGTTTAGTACAGTGGATGGACATTGCGGCTGCGGTGTGCGCCCAAACCCATGCAGCTAAGATTTGTGTTACTGCTTCCATGGATACGGTGAGTTTTACTCAGCCTGCTCATGTCGGAGACATCATTACCATGGAAGCTAAGATTACTCGCGCATTCACTACTTCCATGGAAATTAAAGTAACAGCGTGGTCCAGAAGTGTTTTTAAAACCAGGAAAAGTTTGATCAGTGAATCTTACTTCACTTTTGTGGCCATTGATCAAGACGGAAAGGTAGCCGCTGTTAATGGCGTGAAGCCCTCTTCAGCAACAGAAAAAAGTGAATACGAGGCAGCAGCAAAAAGGAGAAATCACAAACTTAATCCCCATAAGTAGGTCTCTTTCTGTTCTGCCAAAACTTCCGGTGCACTGTAAGTTGTAATGCTTCAAGAATCTGGTTTTATTGCAAAATGCTATGCAAAACCTGATAAAGTTTCCTTTGCTATTCCTGTTGATCGCTTCATTGATTGGCCTTACGTTGCGATGGCATTATTTTCAACCTATCCCTGGTTTCCAGTATACCTACTGGTTGCATGCACATTCACACGTAATGTTTCTCGGCTGGGTATTCAACGCATTGTCTATAGGTTTTGTGATTCACCTTTTGCCCGAATATCGCCATAGTAGTTACAAGCGAATTTTCTATGTCCTCAATGCATTAGTAGCAGGTATGTTAATCACGTTTCCACTTCAGGGATATGGTGTATACTCTATTGCAGTATCAACCCTGCATACTGTAGCGGTTACTTACTTTTGTTTTCGCTTTTTCAAGGATACACGTGACACCAAACAGCACATCGGTATCTGGATGGCCAGAATAGCCTTGATCTTTTTTCTGATCTCTGCTGTTGGACCTTTTGTAGTAGGCATATTGGTCGCCAATGGATTGGGCCAGTCTGATTGGTATCACCTCGCTGTCTATTATTACCTGCATTTCCAATACAATGGCGTGTTTACCTTCGGTGTATTTGCTTTGTTCTTTGCTTTGCTGGCGCAAAATGGAATCCATTTAGCCAATGCAAAAACTTTTGGAATACTATTGATGGTTTCATGCTTTCCGGCTTATGCTTTGTCTGCACTTTGGACCAATCCTCCAATAGGGGTACATGTGATAGGGCTGTTGGCTGCAGTAGGGCAAATGTTGGCATTGTATTACCTATGCTCGGGCATGCGTCACAATTGGGCGTTAATAACAAAAGCATTTTCATTAGCCTCAAAAGTGCTGTTGACATCCGCAGGTGTCGCCTTCATAATAAAGTTAGGGTTGCAGCTACTTTCTGTTCATCCAAGAATTGCCATGCTGGCATACGAAATCAGATTTTATGTAATTGCTTATTTGCATCTGGTGCTCATTGGTATGGTTTCACTATTTCTTTTGGCCTGGTATAATGAGAAAGCAGGCAAATTGCAGTTGCGTATGGTTTATGTAGTGTTGATAGTAGTCGGTTTCTTAATCACTGAATTGATAATGATTACAGTCACCTTTGAGCATGGGTTCAATGTTTCAAAAACACTTGCATACGCTTCACTGCCAATGATAATCGGGATCGCTGGCATTACATTAGATGCCATAAGAATGAAATCTTCCTATAATAAAGTACGTGGGTGAGTAGAAATTCATCAATTGATGAAGTATGTTATACATTTTATATCGGATAAAGTTGTCCGAGATAAAATAAGGACTTATATTTGATTCAAAACAAAAAAGATGTTCTCCAAATCCTGTGAATACGGAATAAAGGCCACCGCATACATAGCGGTACAAGCCAAAAACAGCAACAGGGTAAGCCTCAAGGAAATTGCCAAGGCCATCGATAGTCCTGTTGCCTTCACCGCTAAAATACTGCAGCAATTGGCCAGAACAGGTATCATTGATTCGGTACAGGGGGCCAGTGGTGGTTTCGAAATAAGGCATTCTCAAATCAATAAAATTAAGCTGAGCCAGATTGTTAGTGCCATTGATGGCGACAACATCTACAAGGGATGTGGATTGGGTCTAAATGCCTGCAATGCCAAAAAACCTTGTCCCGTTCATTATAAATTTCAAAAGATAAGAGATGAGCTGAAGGACATGCTGGAAAGTACAACAGTAGAAGACCTTACGCTAGGGCTGAAAAATGGACACACTTATTTAAAACGATAAAACTTTTTTTTGAACCAAACCAGGACAAAAACATCCTGATTAAATAACAAAAACAATGAAATATACTTCAGATAAAACCATCAGTGAAATTGTAGCTGCCGACTACCGTACCGCACAGGTATTTAAAGATCATAAGATAGATTTTTGTTGCAAGGGTAATCGCAGCATTGCTGAGGCCACTGCCGAAAAAGGGATAGACGCCAATCTATTGATCAATGAAATCGAAAAGCTTCAGCAACAAAGTTCAAATTCCAATACGGACTTTCAGTCTTGGCCTTTGGATTTACTCACCGATTACATCGAGAAGAAGCACCATGCTTATGTGGAGCGTCAGCTGCCAATTCTCAATCAATACCTTAACAAGCTTTGCCAGGTACACGGCAGCCGTCATCCGGAATTATTTGAAATCAAAGACGAATTCAATCAATCGGCAGGTGAGCTGGCGGCACATATGAAAAAGGAAGAATTTATACTGTTTCCACATGTTCGGAAAATGGTAAAAGCAAAAGCAAATAACTCAGCATTGGACACTCCTCATTTTGGAACAGTACAAAATCCGGTACAAATGATGATGAATGAACACACCGTGGAAGGAGATCGCTTTTTCAAAATAGCCAAACTATCTGGCAACTATGCACCTCCGGCTGATGCCTGCAATACTTATCGTGTTACCTATGCATTGTTAAAGGAATTTGAAGAAGACCTGCACCTGCACATACATCTGGAAAACAACATCTTGTTTCCCAAATCCATCGAAATGGAAAAGGAGTTGATGGTACAAACGCAAAATGTGTAGCATTGTCAATGACATAAATTAATCGGAAGATGAACAGACCGCCACCCCTGAAGCGAATTGATGCACTTATTCCGCTGAGCCATGATCATCACCATGGTTTATGGTTATCCCTCAAAATAAGATCAGGATTTAAAAAAGGCATTGAACCAGTTCGTATTAAAAACTATACGGACTGGTTTTTTGAAGAACATTTGCTACCCCACTTTGATCTGGAAGAAAAATATGTTTTTCCCATTCTCGGCAATGACCACGAGCTGGTGAAAAGGGCATTGGCGGAACATCGCAAATTGAACCGTCTTTTTACCGCTTCTTCAGATCTGCAAAGAAACCTGGTGTTGATCGAGGAAATGTTGGAAAACCACATCCGCTTTGAAGAAAGAATACTTTTTACCGAAATTCAATGCGTAGCGGCACCTGCTGATTTGCAAACTATAACGACAGTTCACAGCGCACAAAATGATCACCGTGTTTCCGTTGATTCATGGGAAGATACATTTTGGAAGTATGAAGGTTAATTGATTATTCGCTTTTAAGTAAAGTAATATCCTTACCGACTAAAGCGTAATAGAACATCAGGAGTAAGGCTCTACTGTTTTATAATTCTGCCATCCTCCATCTCGATGATACGGTCGGTTTTATCAGCAAACTCTGGGTCATGGGTTACTACCAGCAGCGTTTGATGAAATTCCTGTGTTAATGTTTTAAAGATGTCAAAAACAATCTGACTATTAACCTTATCTAGGTTACCGGTAGGTTCATCACACATGATAATACTGGGGTCATTGATCAAGGCACGTGCAATAGAGACGCGCTGTTTTTCTCCTCCGGAGATTTGATTGGCCTGCTTGTGAGCCAACTTCTTGATGCCCAACTGATCGAGCTTGTGAAGCGCTTGCTCGCGCACGTGCTCCTCAGGAAATTTCCCCAGCTTCAGTCCAGGCAGCATTACATTATCCAACACTGTAAACTCGCTGAGCAGATAATGAAATTGAAAGACGAATCCAATCTTTTCATTGCGCACATGGGCAAGCTGTTGCTCTGTGCGGTTGCGCATGTTTTCACCTCCAATAAACAGATCACCTTCAAAATCGGTGTCCATAGTGGACAAAATGTAAAGCAAGGTAGATTTACCACATCCGGATTTTCCAATTACCGACACAAACTCCCCACCATAGACCGAGAAAGTGATGTCTTTTAAAACATGGACGGTAACCGGATCGTGAAATCGCTTGTTGATCTTGTCGGCTTGCAGGGTAACGATATTGTTCATTTTCCTCTGATGATAACAACAGGATCTACCTTGCTTGCCTTTCTTGTAGGTGCCCAACCCGCCAGGTAAGTGGTAACAATGGAAAATGTAGACCCAATAAAATAAAATGCCGGACTGTAGTTGACAGGGTACGTAGTAATAGTAGGCAACGCCAATGTATTGAAGGGAATTTGATCGATGGCCAATGAAGTAAGAAAACCAAACAATAAACCCAGTACACCTCCGAAAAGTCCAATACTTAATGCTATCACCATGAAAATGCGATTGACATCCAAACCTGAAAATCCTGTTGCTTTTAAAATAGCGATCGAATCCATCTTTTCATAAATCATCATGTTGAGGATATTGTAGATGCCAAAGCCTGCCACAATGAGCAAGGTGATGCCCACTGCATAGGAGATAAGTGATCTTACGAACGACCCGGTTTCAAATTGTGAGTTGGCAGTCTGAATGTCTTCTGCATCTGTGTTGAATAACTTTGCAAACTCTCTGCCCATGGATGGGGCCTGATCAATGTCCGCAACTTTGATTTGTATGTCGGTGATGTAGTTGTTGGGTTCGCCCAGTATCTTCTGTACAGTGCTTACCGAGGCATAGCTTTGCACCTTATCAAATTCCTGAATACCAGATTGGAATATGCCTACGACCTTTAAAGGAAAGCGCTCTTGCGAAATCGTTGTTACCTGCACCACATCACCAATGTTGGCCAATAATTTCTCTGCCAACCCCTTGCCAAGGATGATGCTGTTGGAAACAATAGCAATGTCTGTTGAATTACCGGAAGTGACATAATCATTGAAGTAAAAAAGTTGGCTCTCTGCATACACATCTATGCCATTGACAACTCCGGTAATGTCAATAGAGCCTTCGTTGAAAAACACCTGTGCCGATATCTTGGGTGCGATACCTGTAACACGTTCGTCTTTTTTTAAGGCTTGTAAAATGGCGCCACTGTTGTAAATCCGTTGGCGACTGCCTACCGACTTGATGGAATGTACAAAATGATAGCTGCCCTTGTAGGTGGAAGATAAGCTGATGGGCTGGGCTTCATTGGGTTTGATCTCGTTGTAGAGTCTTACATGGGCCGTGCGATTAAGTACCAGACCATCCAACAAGTCATTGAGCCCCGTCATAAATCCCAGCAGCGCAATAAACATGGTAATGCTGAAGGTGACCCCAACAGCAGCAACCAATGTTTGACGCCATCGGGCAAACAGAAGCGACCGGGCAATACTGAAAATAAGGCGCACGTTCATAACTTGGGCAAGATCAACACATCCTCCTTACTCAAGCCACTTACAATCTCCGCTTTTTGATAATCCATCAGACCTGTCGTTACTTTTTTTGTTTCACCATTGCTGAGCAATACCGTTGAATCTCCAATTAGGTATTTGCGGGGTATGGTAAGTGCATTGTCCTTGGCCTTGATAACAATATTGGCTTCAAGAGATAAATTAGGAAAGAGTACTTCTGGTCGTTTAACAAAATCGGCATTGATGGTAAAGGACCGCGATTGTTCACTCATCAAGGGTTCGATTTGCCTGACCCTGGCTTCAAATAATTCACCTTGGTAACTGTCCATCGTCATGAGCACACGTTGACCTTCCTGAATGCGCGCAATATCGTATTCATCCACGCTTAGTTCAACATAAAAATTATTGGCATCACCAACCACAGCTACAGGATTAAGCGTATTGACAAACTCTCCTTTTTCTTTCAAAATCTTATACACTTTGCCATCTGTATCGGCTTTAACAATAAAGTCATTGGCAAGTGAGCTGCTGATTCTAAGATTATTCCTCGATTGCTGGCTGGCAAACTCAAGCTGACGTTTCAAATCATTATAACGAATCTGGGCTACCTCATAATTGGTTTTCGATTGCTGGTAGGCCAGTTCCCGTTGCTCCAATTCAACACGGGACCCAATGTTTTGCGACCAGAGCCTGCGTTGCCGTACGGCCAGCAAGGAATCATTTTGGAGCTGGCTGGCCGATAAATCGATGGCCACTTTCAATTCCGTCAACTTATCCCTGTTGGCTTCCAGGGCAGCATATTCCGCAGCCAATCTGGAATTGGCAACATTCAATTGGGCAGACTCATTGAGTAAAATGATCAACGGATCACCCTTCTTCACAAGGTCTCCTTCTTTCACCAGTATTTCCTGAACCAAACCATTGGCTGCCGCGTACACCTGATATTGGTTCTTGCTCCTGACAATACCAGAAGCATAAACTGATTCCGTGATCGACTCTACCGTGGGACTTATTTTTTCAGTCTCAGATTGGCACGAAGTGGCCAACAGAAGTGATACAATCACGGACTTGATAGCAAACGTTGATCCTGATGGAACAGTCATCTTTCTTAATTCAATTCTTTTGCTTGATGCTTGACAAATGTGCTATGGTTTATCCAAACCACTATGAACAATCAGATAAATTTATTCTAATTTAACATCGCATTGGATGAGTATTATCAAAGCAAAGAATGACTTTTATCAGTAGCCTGATCTTGTATTATGTATTAATTTAATCTGAAAATGGGACGATCAATGAGAGAAATCATAACACTGCACTTCCACCGGTTTTATTGCTACTTGTTTTTCCTGTTAATGCTGGGGGCTGTGGGTTGTCAGAAAAAAACAACTGCCAATGAAAAGAGTAGTTTAGACAGTTTACAGCGTCACCATTACACAGCCATGGGGGATAGTATCAGCATCGCTGCACAGCAGGCACTGATGAAGCAATTGATGACTGCCATTGAATCCGGTGGTCCCGAATATGCTGTCAATTTTTGTAACGAGCGTGCCATGCCCATTACCGATTCTTTAAGTAATAGATACAATTGTGAAATCAAACGTATTGCCTTGCGCAACAGAAATCCCAATAACGCATTGACCACTGAAGAAAAAATAATTTATGATGTATATGCGCAATTGATCACTACAGGTGCCTCCGCACAACCACAGCTTGTTATTAACCAAAAGGAACTTTTGTTTTATAAGCCGATTGTCTTAGGAATGCCTGCTTGCCTGCAGTGTCATGGAAAACCAGATCAACTCGACCCTAAGGCATATGTCGCCATTCAATCCAAATACCCCGATGACAAAGCGGTTAATTTTAGCTTGGGTGAATTAAGAGGGATGTGGAAAATAACCTTCCACAATATGCCCTGACAGCTCAATTAGGGATATTCTCAGCACCCATACTTTTGCTGATCGCAAGTAACCCAAACAGCAATTCTTTCGTAGTGGTTATTAACCAAATATGCGTTACATTTAATATCCACAATCCACTTCCAACGTTCAACCCTAATCCCATATTATGAGATTCATTATTACTATTCTCTCATTTTTTCTGCTATCTTCCTTTTCCCTATGGGCACAGGTAGATGCACGCATGCTTCAGTACCCCGATGTATCAGATACCCATATTACCTTCTCCTACGGAGGCGACATATGGGTGATGCCAAAGTCAGGTGGTCTTGCACATAAGCTTACTTCTGCCAAAGGCATGGAGAGCTTTCCCCGGTTTTCACCCGATGGATCACAAATCGCCTTCAGTGGAAACTACTACGGACACGATGACGTGTATACCATTCCAATGCAGGGAGGAATACCGCATCGGATTACCCATCATGGTATGGACGACCACCTCATGGACTGGTACCCGGATGGAAAAAGCCTCTTGTTTACATCTTCCCGTGAAAGTGGTAAGCAACGATTCGATCAATTTTATAAGGTTGCTGTTACTGGAGGACTTCCTGAAAAATTACCTGTTCCCTATGGTCAGTTTGCATCGCTGTCAGCCGATGCCAAACAGTTGGCCTACACACCTACGTCCAGGGCGTACCGCACATGGAAACGGTACAGAGGGGGTACAGCCGCAGACATATGGATTTTCAATCTTGAAAACAAAACGGCAGAGCACATCATCAAAGACATCGCTAATGATGAATTCCCTATGTGGCAAAACGGTAAAGTTTATTTTTTATCCGACAGAGGGGCCAATATGCGATTTAATATCTGGAGTTATGAGTTGGCTACCAAACAGCTAAAGCAGCTGACTGATTTCAGTGACTTTGATGTGCACTTTCCTTCTATCGGTCCTAAAGAAATTATTTTTGAAGCCAGCGGTAAGTTGTATTTGCTCAACCTCTCCACAGAAAAGTACGAAGAAGTAAAAGTGGCGGTGGTCACAGACGAGGCTACCTTGTTGCCCAGGACTGAAAAGGTGGATAAATACCTGGAAAACTTTGGCATCTCTTCGGACGGCAAAAGAGGTGTGTTCGAAGCACGCGGAGAGGTATTCTCCGTACCGGCAGAAAATGGACCTGTCTTTAACCTCACTCAGACATCCGGAGTAGCAGAGCGCAGTCCGGCCTGGTCACCCAATGGCCGATACATCGCCTACTGGAGCGACCGCTCCGGTGAATATGAGCTCACCGTACGTGATTTGCAAAACAACAACACAGAAAGAAAACTGACCAATTACGGAGCAGGTTTTCGTTACCAATTGTATTGGTCGCCCAACAGCAATCTGCTGGCCTTCATCGATAAAGCCATGGAGGTATTCATCTTTGACATGCAGAATAACAGAACTTTAAAGGTGGACAAGCAACTCACGCAATTCGAAGGGGGCCTACGTAATTTCTCCGTATCGTGGTCTGCCGACAGTCGCTACATGGCTTACGCCAAGGATCAGGAAAACAGTGGCAGTGCCATTGCCATCTATGATGTAAAGGAGCAAAAAACCAGGCAGGTAACGGCTGGCTTCTACAATGACGCTAACCCGGCATTTGATCCGGATGGAAAATACCTCTACCTGCTCACCAACAGAGAATATTCCCCGATATATAGCGATTTTGACAATTCGTTTGTGTACGCCAACTCCACACAGGTGGCAGCCGTACCACTCACAAATGAGACGGCTTCACCTATGGCACCTAAAAACGATGTGACTGCTATTAACGGAGAGGAGAAAAAAGACGAAGCGAAAAAAGAGGAACAAAAAAAGGGTAAGAAAAAAGAAGCAGAAAAAGATAAAGAGGAATCGAATGAACCCAAGCCTGTCAACATCACCTTCGATAACTTCGAACAACGCCTGGTGATATTACCAATTGATGCTGGTCAGTTTCGTCAATTGAAAGCAGTATCCGGCAAAGTAGTTTATCATAGGGCGCCCAATGCAGGTTCCAATGCCAAGGAAAGGCCCATCGTCTATTTCGACCTTGAGAAAAGAGAGGAAAAAACGATTGTAAAAAATGCAGATGGCTTCGAGATTTCTGCTGATGGCAAAAAGATAATGATTGCATCCAAAGGCACATTTGCTATTGTAGAAATTGCTGCTGATCAGAAGATGGATAAAACCATGCCTGTCAAAAACATGGAGATGACTGTAGTGCCCCGCGAAGAGTGGAAACAGATTTATAATGATGCGTGGCGTTTCGAAAGGGACTTCTTCTACGATCCCAACATGCATGGTGTGGATTGGGCCGCCATGCGCACTCGCTATGGTGCGTTGCTCGATGATGCCATCACCAGGCATGATGTCAATTACATAATTGGTGAATTGATTGGAGAGATCAGTGCCTCGCATACCTACCGCGGTGGTGGCGACCTGCCTGATGAACCTCAAAAAGGAGTGGGGTACCTCGGTATCGATTGGGGGCTAAAGAACAATGCGTATTATGTGAAACGCATCGTTCGAGGAGCTCCATGGGACAACGAAGTACGTTCGGCTTTGGATGCCCCGGGTTTGAAAATCAAAGAAGGAGATTATATCCTGGCGGTCAACAACGTTACAATCGACACCAGGAAAGACCCATGGGCATCTTTCGAGGGCCTTACCAATGGAAGCATTGAGTTGACGATCAACAACACACCCAGCATCACAGGTGCTTGGAAAGTATTGGTGGAGCCCCTCAAAACTGAAACACGGTTGCGCAACCTGGAGTGGATTGAAAATAACCGCAAGCGCGTAGAGCAGGCCACTAATGGCAAAGTGGGCTACGTATATGTGCCTAGCACCGGAGTAAACGATGGACAATATGAATTGGTGCGCATGTTCTATGCACAGCACAACAAACCAGGAATGATTGTGGACGAACGTTTCAATAACGGTGGACAAATACCTGATCGTTTCATTGAGCTGCTGAACCGTAAGCCGCTTGCGTATTGGAAAGTACGCGATGGCCAAACCTGGCAATGGCCACCTATAGGAAATTTCGGAGCCAAAGCCATGCTCATCAATGGCTGGAGTGGCAGCGGTGGAGATGCTTTTCCTGATTACTTTAAAAAAGCAGGACTGGGTCCTGTTATAGGTATGCGCACCTGGGGAGGTTTGATCGGCATATCAGGTGCCCCATCACTTATCGATGGTGGCAGGGTAACGGTGCCGACCTTCCGTATGTACAATCCCGATGGCACATGGTTCAAAGAAGGGTATGGTGTAGATCCTGACATCGAAGTAATCGATGACCCCGCACAATTGGCCAATGGCATTGATCCACAATTGGAAAGGGCCATACAGGAAGTAATGCGACAATTGGAAAACAAACCTTTGGGGTTGCCCAAACCTCCGGCTCCTGAAAAACGATAAACAAAAAAAAGCAGGTAGCAATACCTGCTTTTTTTTTGAGTTATTGATTCCTACTTGCTGATGTAAGCATACAGACCGATGCCAAAGGCAATACCAGAGTTAATCGTTTTGGTATTAGATCCCTTACTCTTATAGCTGAAAGAAGAGTAGCCCAACTGAGGCTCCAAAGCAATGGCGTCACTGAGGAAAAAGGCATATCCTGCCAACAGGGACCAGCTCCCTGTATTCTGTGTTGTTTCTGTGGTGGTACCTCCAAATGTATTTTTTGTTTTACTACTACCAAATCCAATCGAACCCTGAACATAAATTTTATCGAAGTAATACCTCGCCAGGGGCGTTATTCCAAAACTGGTCACAGAAGATTTGTCAGAAGAACCATCAGCTTTATAGGAAGAGGTACCAATGGATAAACCTGTTCCTACTGCCAAATTATCAATTACAAAATACCCTGCCTGTGGCTGAATAAAAAAGCTGGAAGATTTGCCGTTGGTGGTAGTGGCTCCCCCGGTCTTCGACTTACTGGTGGTAAACGAACCTGCTAAGTTGGTGCTGCCACCCATCACAAAAGAACCCTGACTGAATTGTGCAAAAGATGTGCTAAAGAATAAGGCTGCAACAGTAGCTAAAAAAAGTTTTTTCATATTGTGTTAGTTGAGTTTGTTGGCCAAACTTAAACGATTCAAATAACTATCGAAATATCACAAAATGGGTTAAAAGTTTACTTGTCCTTTAACTTTGATTGAATAGTATAATCATATAGGTGTGTGAAACCTCAAGTATACTCACTTGGAATTAGTGGTTACACCCTGTTTTAGGTAATTTCACATTATCTGTAAGTACCATACCATGATAGGTGTTTTCAGAAATATTAGTAACGTTCAAATCAATGCTGTTCAAACTCGTTCACCTCAAAGGCATCCGATCTGGTACTATCACGCTGGTATTCAGAAGATGGAAGAAAGCTGCGGTAAAAAAGGGTAGTTTGCTGAACACAGCAGTAGGGCTCGTGAAGGTAGAAAGCATAGTCATCGTAAAAGAAAATAAGATCACAAAAACAGACGCCATGATGGCGGGATTTGACGATCGGGAAGAGTTGCTGAAGTTGCTGCAGAGAAAGGAGGAAGGTGAAATTTATAAAATCAAAGTCAGCTTTCAGGGGGCTGACCCGCGCATCCAACTGAGACAAAAAAACAGTCTTACCAATGAGGAATACCATTTACTGAATGAAAAACTGTCTCGACTGGATCAATATTCAAAAAAAGGAAGCTGGACCCTGGACGTGATGACCTCCATCAAAAACAATCCAAAACTAAGAGCGATGGATCTGGCTGCAATAACAGGTTTTGAAAAAGTTTGGCTAAAATTGAATATTCGTAAATTGAAAAACCTGGGTTTGACCATAAGCCATGAGATCGGATACGAACTTTCGCCCTTGGGAAAACTATACCTGAAGAAAGCCACCAAAAAGAAGACTTAAGCCAGCATGTCATCTTCCGTTAGCAACTATTGTCTCAACTGCGGTAGCCCTGTGCAAGGCAACTTCTGCACACAATGTGGCCAAAGCATCAGCACTGGCAGAATTACTTTTAAAGAAACATTCAGCAATTTCCTTAGCTCCACATTTTCTTTTGAAGGACCATTGTTGATTACCCTGCACCATCTGTTTTTAAAGCCAGGCACGCTTTTCAGGGAGTTCATTGCAGGCAAACGGAAAAAATATTATCAACCCGTACAATTCTACGTGTTGCTCACTGCGGTGTACCTGATTGTGAGGGCCCTGCTCGATTATGATCCACTGGAGGGACGTATCGATTTTGTAGATGAACAGGGAGCAGTGGTCATCGGCAAGAGCAAAGAGGCTGCGCGGTTTATGGTGGACAACATCAACAACATCCTGTTCTTTCTTGTATTTTCCATCGCTATCATGCTGAAGTTATTGTATAGAAAACAGTACAACCTTGCAGAATATACTTCCGTTGGCCTGTTCATCACTGGCATTTATCTGCTTCTGAGCATCGTAATGATGATAGCAGTTACGCTCTTTAATTTCAATGGGTATAGGTTGCAACTGTTAGTCATCTTTTTATTAATCGGATACAGCACAGGGTCACTTTTTAATAAATTCAATTTTGGATCCATCCTCAAATACCTGATGGTAAGCGTATTTAGCTTGATTGGCTACATACTGCTTGGCTTTGGCTTTTCATTCCTCATGGTTTCATTGAGGTAAAAAAGCTTTATCTTTAAAGACAGAACTCCGTTGTAGGTCATGAATGCTTCAATACAAAGATGAATCTTAAATTGACTGCCGATTACCACTTAATGAAGAGCTGGAAGTTGATATTTCTTATCATATTCTCGCTTTGCGCCCTGCTCAACATTTTGCTGGACCATCATGAAAGCAGATTTTATCAAAACCCTTACAATTTCTCCGAGTCCTTTATGTTCAGTTCGTTCTGGTGGTTGTTTTTACCGCTGTTGTATGTACAGTTGAGGGTGGCACACCAGGTTAAAATCCTGACCCATATCGCCATGTTGATCGTGCTGCCTATCTTCACTCACCTGATGCTGTATCCGGCAATGGTGTGGTGCATCTCCGAGACTTTTTATCCCACCACCTTTGCGTTTTGGCAAACCTTCGATTATGAAATAACCACCTACAGCATAACAATTTTAATGGCCTATACGGTGCCTTTAGCATCGTACAAAAGCATCCGTAGCAAAATAGCCACTGAAGAAAGTATTCCTGAACTGAAGAACAAGCATAGAACACTGGTAGTAAATGACGGAGGCAGACGCATCAGTATTGACACCCAAAAAGTGCTGTATATTGTTGCCAATACACCTTACGTCAACATCCACCTGGAGGACAAGCGACACCTCTACAACGAAACCCTGAAATCGCTGGCACAGCAGCTGGACGAAAACCTATTTGTAAGGGTACATAAGTCAGCTATCGTTAACCATACCTGTGTCCAACATTTTAAATCCAGGCTCAATGGCGACTACGATTTGACCATGAAAGATGGTTCGGTGCTGCGACTCAGCAGGAATTATGCGGCCGCGTTCAAGGCCAGGTTTGGAAACGGTACTCAGGATAGCACCCTTTAACCACATGTGACTGCATTTTATTTGCATTTCATGGGTTTCAGGCTGATTCTTGTTCAAAAACGGAACATATGATCAACCCTTATACTTCAAGGATTTGCTTTTTACTTACCCTCTGTTTGGCCAGTTGTATGGGCCAACCCAACACTACGCGCACTACCACAAACCAACCACTGGTAGGCGGGGGCTGCGATGGGTGTGAACTTATGTTTGTAGGCATGCCTGCTCATATCAATGCCACCGACACCAGTGCAGGGTGGACAGAGCAGGGACAAAAACTGCTTGTAACGGGAACGGTCTACCAGATAGATGGAACCACACCGGCACCTAATGTGATTATATACTATTGGCAAACTGATAACAAGGGGTATTACAGTCCGAGGGAAAACATGCCCTCGGCCGCTCGCAGGCATGGCCACCTTCGGGGATGGGTAAAGACAGATACACAGGGCCGGTACGCTATCTATACCATTCGACCATCGCCATATCCCAATGACAACATACCCGCACACATTCACACCTCCATCAAAGAACCTGACATCAACAACGAGTACTACATCGATGAGTTTGTTTTTGACGATGACAAACTGCTGACCACTGCACAGAGAAAAGCAATGGAGAACAGGGGAGGGAGTGGCGTCTTGCGGGTGCTCATCGATGGCGACTTGCAGATTGCTGAACACAACATTGTGCTGGGACTAAATGTCCCCAATTACCCGAAAACAAAAAATGATAAAGAACAATCAGGTCTGGAAATAGGAGAGGACAATCCTTCTTTTATTCCCTTTCATGCCTGGGGACCGGATAAGGGAACAAGGACTTGCCCGGTATGCAAGTACGGTCGCTATCATGGTATCGTTTACTTCGTGGGCAACAAGCCCGATTGGGACGACATCAAAAAGTGGTTGACTTTTCTCGAGCAGGAGAGCATCAAGCGAAGCAAATACCTGAAAGCCTACTTTGTATACGGCAACGAACACAGTTACGATCCCAATGAAAGGAGAAAGGAACTGGAAGCATTGGGCCATACTTTGAAATTGAAAAACATAGCTTTAACCTTTGTGCCCTCCATGGCAGACACGGAGAGCGAAGTGAACCTGAACAAGATCAATCCGGAAGTGCAGAATACGCTGGTCATTTACCGCCACCGGAACATCATCGGCAAGTTTGTTGACCTGGAAGCCAATTCAGACAACTTTCAGCGCGTATCTCAAATGCTGGATAAAACCCGGAGCGGCTATTTTGATTTGCCAGAGCCAAAGCATAACTAAGTATTGGCGCTACTCATGATTCCACCAAATAATCATTCAAAGGTAGACAACTGGAAATATCCAACCCATTTTTCTATTTTGCATCGCTACCAAAGCGAAATCGGAACATGGAAGAAACATACATTGAAGAGCAAACATATGACAAAGTAAATTTCAAAAATCATCCTCTTTCAAAAGGAGAATATGAGAATTGTCAATTTCGAAATTGTGATTTTTCCGATTGCGACTTATCAGGGTACAAATTCACAGCCTGTGAGTTCTATGCCTGTAATCTAAGTTTGGCCAAATTGAACAAAACGGCATTCCATGACATTGCATTCAAGGATTGCAAGATGTTGGGACTCCACTTTAACAGCTGCAATGAATTTGGACTTTCCTTTAGTTTTGAAAATTGCACACTCGATCATTCTTCCTTTTACAGGACAAAAATTACAAAGACAATATTTAAAAACACTCAATTACAGGAAGTCGATTTTACAGAATGTGACCTGACAAATGCCCGGTTTGACAATTGTGACCTGAACATGGCTACTTTTGAAAATAGCATTGTGGAGAAGGCAGATTTTAGTACCGCTTACAACTATTCAATTAACCCTGAATTGAATAGAATAAAGAAAGCCATATTTTCTATTTCAGGAGTGGCTGGATTACTGGACAAGTATGATATAAAAATTATATATTCATAGGCTGGCAAGGTTGGCGAATAGCTTTCATTAATCAGATAACTATGGATAATTCAAGAGTATACAAAATGATTTTTGCCGGAGTATATCCGTTGTACATACAAAAGGCAGAGAAAAAGGGGCGCACCAAGGCAGAGGTGGATGAAATCATTCATTGGCTGACGGGCTACAACGCCAAATCACTACAACAACATCTGGATAAGAAAAGTGATTTTGAAACCTTTTTTGCCAAGGCAAAATTGAATCCCAATGTTTCAAAAATTACCGGTGTAATTTGTGGCTATCGTGTAGAAGACATAGAAGATCCCCTCATGCAAAAGGTACGGTATCTGGATAAACTGATAGACGAACTGGCAAGAGGAAAGGCCATGGATAAGATTTTGAGAAAGTAGAATCACCTTCTTTAGGGACCATCAAATAATTGAGGTCAGTGATATATTCAATTGTTCTAATTGATTAGCTTTACTAAAGGCCGATTCAGAACCGAAGTACAATTACAGTGACTCCATGAAATATTTCCTTTTATGTGCAGCGCTTCTGTTACTGACTGTAATCTATTCTTCCGGGCAAACTCTCAAAAGTTACTATAATGGTGGTTTGCAACTGTTCTACGAAGAATACGGTCATGGGCCCGCGCTTTATATTCTGTCCGGTGGCCCAGGTGAAGCACCATTAAACCCCTACAAACAAATTGTTGACAGCCTTCAATCCTTTTATACTTGTGTTTTATTTCATCAAAGGGGAAGTGGAAGATCCAGAAACATTCCCATCAATGAAAAAACCATCACCATAGAGAATTATACGCAAGACATCGAGCTGTTACGGAAAGCTCGTGGTGACAAAAAGATTAGCTTACTAGGGATATCGTGGGGTGGGTTGCTTGCCATGAATTATGCAGTGAGCCATCCGGCATCCACAGTTAACCTTATGCTCATTGCCTCAGCACCACCATCCTATACACTATGGAATGTGCTGTATGACAATCAAATGATCAGACGATCCAAGGTGGAGCTGGATTCAATGGATTATCTGTTAAAGGTATTTTCGACAAAAACGGAGAAGGAGCTGGATTCACTTAAGAGGGCAGATCCCTATTGCAAAGAGGCAATGGCCTATAAGGCATTCATTGCCATACACGTCAGAGCGATGTATTTTGATAAAAACAAAATACAGAGGAACCATTTTGACGACCTCTTTTACAATTTCAATTTTCAGCCCATTCCAATCATCGACAAACACGTTTTGGAGTCCAGGTTTGACATTACCCATCAACTTAAGCGATTAAAAATACCTGCATTGATAATTTATGGCAGACAAGACGACCAGGGGGAATCCACTTTTTATTTGCAAAAGGAAAGTTTAAGATTCAGTGAGATGCACGTGATAGAACAATGTGGTCATCAGATCATAGACGAGCAGCCGGTTGAGTTTTTTAAAATCCTGCTGAGCTATGTTAAACGGGCAAAGAGAAATCAGCTATAAAAATTCCGTTGAATTGTGAGTTTAGGTGCCTGACAAGAACCAAGTAAAATTAACCTGTTACTATCTATGACAAAGACGATACTGAATCTTATAATGAGTATGGTTATAGCATCACTCTCCATCAACCTTTTCGCTCAGCAACCAAACTGGGAAGACCTACAAAAGGAAGGAAATGCACTTTTGACACAAGGCCATTACGCCAAAGCAGAAGCCGTACTATTAGAATGCATACAGCTTCAGAATAAGGTATTAAAAAAGACCGACTATCGATTAAAAGCATCCAGAAGTTTCCTTCGTATATGTTATGCCCAGCTCAACTTGAGAGATAAGCACGAAGCGCTGATACTGGAAGAATTGGAATTAAGTAAGAGTTTTGGGAATGAGAGTTCTGAATTTAGTAGCGCACTGCTTGATGCCAGTTCTTTCTATGTTACTGTTCTGAAAAATATTGAAAAGGCAGAGCCCTACATTAATCAGCACCTAAGCATCAGCCGCCAGACTTATCAAAAAAATAAGATGTTTGAGCAGGCTCATACTCTTACTCTTAAACTGGCCGCTACATGGTATGATGGTTTCAATTTGAAAGAAAAATCCAAATCCCTTCTACAGGAAGCATTGCAAATTTTAGAAACAGATCTCAAAAAGCGAATAAAGAATCCGGAGCTCTATCAATACAATTTGATGCAACGGGGAGAAATATGTATGCAATTGGGAGACAAGGAAAAGGCCAGTTTGCTCCTACAGGAGCGAATAAACTTGATAGAATCTATCCATGGAAATAATTCACAACCCTATCGTGATGCTGTAACCTTTAAGCGCGCACTGATGGATAAAGAAATTGATGTGAAAATCATATCTGAAAATTTAAAAGCACTTAACAAAACATCACCAGAATATTTATCAAATCTGGTTCTCAAAGCAGGTGCGTTGATAGCGAAAGATAACTATAGAGACGCTGAGCCCCTTTTGGTGGAAATCCTGACCCTATCTGAAAAAGTGTATGGGCAAATACCTGAACTTTTACAAACCGAATTGTTTAATCTGGGCTTCTGCCAACTTAAGATTGAAAAATATACTGATGCTGAAATAAGTTTTAACAACAGCTTTACTCAGACGCAGAAAATGATAAACGAATCCTTACCGCTTCTCAGTGAGGAAGAAAAAAAGAATTTCACAACTACCAGACTTTTTCAGCAGTTTGAGTTATTCAAACCCGTAGTCATTACCTACCATTTCCAATCTCCATCATTGGCAGGTCAACTTTTCAACAACCAAATCTTCACCAAGGCTATTTTGCTTTCTGCTTCACAAAAAATGCGTGAAAGGATCATGCGTTCAGATGATACTAATCTTAAGAATGACTTTCTGTTATGGAAATCTAAAAAGCAGGAGCTGCTCAATGCCTATAAGCTCAGCCTAAAGGAACAAGTAAATAGTGGAATTGATATTAAAAAGCTTGAAAGCGAAGCTAATACACTCGAGAAAAATCTTTCTACCCGGTCAGAAGATTTTAAAGGCATCAATGAAAAAAGCATAATCAAGTGGCAGGATATCCAACAACAGCTAAAGGATAATGAAGCCGTAGTTGAAATTGTTCGTTCATCTTATAACCGTAACTATAACACAAATCCCCTACAGGATACTGTTGTGTACATGGCCCTGGTAATAACCAAAAAAAGCCAAAACCCTGCGGTGGTAATGCTCAGTGACGGAAGGTCACTTGAAACCCGATTAGGTCGATATTATGCTAATGCCATGAAGGCCAAGCTAGAGGACGAACAATCTTATGAATATTACTGGAAACCCATTGCTGAGCATTTGCAAAACGTACTTCCCCCAGGTGTGAAGCAAACAATTTATCTTTCATCAGATGGAGTTTACAATAACATCAACGTAAACACATTATATAATCCAACTACAAATAAGTTTGTCCAGGATGAGTACAGCATTAGGTTATTAACGAATAGCAAAGATTTGATGTTGCCAACACCCGTCAAAGGTAACAATTCAGCGGAGTTATTTGGATACCCCGATTACCAAGCCGCCCTAAACAACCCGCAACACACATCCAGTAATGTTAGTACCTATGAACAGTTGCAAACTGGCATCATAGAAAAATTTTTAATTGGAGAAGGTATTCCACAACTTCCCGGCACGAAAAAGGAGATTGAACAAATTCAATCAACGCTGTCATCGAAAGGAGTTCCGCACAACAGTTACCTGGGGGCTATCGCTACAGAGACAAAAGTTAAAAACCTCCAATCGCCACGCGTACTTCATATTGCCACACATGGTTACTTCACAGATACTGGAAATTCGTCAGTGAATCAACCAAACAGTAGTTTGAATCAAAATCCATTGGTGCGTTCAGGGTTATTGCTCGCTGGCTCGGCCAACGCATTTTCCAAAAACCAAGTAACTTCAGGCGATGATGGCATCCTTACAGCTTATGAAGCTATGAACTTGAACCTTGACGCGACTGACCTTGTGGTATTGTCAGCATGCGAAACCGGAAGTGGCGAAATTGTTAACGGAGAAGGTGTGTACGGGCTGCAACGGGCATTCCAGGTAGCCGGGGCTAAAGCTGTGATCATGAGCTTATGGAAAGTGGATGATGAGGCTACTCAAAACCTGATGATTAGGTTTTATAAGTTATGGCTAGAAAGCGGAAATAAACGGACCGCTTTTGAAAGTGCTCAACAATCCATTCGATCTGATTTTCCTCACCCATATTATTGGGGTCCATTTATTCTGATTGGTGATTGAATCGTGTTATTTTAAAGATAAATCTGAATTTGATCACCATTATTGCCAGAGACCTGTCAATCTAATTCATGCCCGCATAGATGCAACTATTGTTCATATGTGAACAGTACATGCACACGCATCCCTCCCAGTAGCTATAATTTAACCTATTTGTGTTTGGCATTATTATTAAGTAATTCATGATACAATATTCACCAACCACTTAAACGCAGCACGCATGTACAGAAGCTATTTCAAAATGGCATGGAGAAATTTACTGAAGAACTGGAGACTTTTCACCATCAATATCACGGGCCTGGCATTGGGAATAGCCACCTGCTTGATCATCATGCTGTTTGTGGTGGACGAACTCAGTTATGATCGTTACAATAAAAAAGCGGACCGCATGGTGCGTGTTGTGCTGAAAGGCAAAGTGAATGGTGAAATTATAAAAGAGGCAGTAACCCCCGCACCCGTTGCAGCCACCCTTAAAGATGAATTTCCTGAGGTAGAACAGGCCACCCGTCTAAGAAAGATGGGGTCTCCTAAGATTACTTATAAAAATACTACCTATAGAAACAGTAAGATGGCTTACGTGGATGCCAACTTCTTCCAGGTATTTACACTTCCATTCCTTCAGGGCAATCCAAACACCGCATTGACAGAACCGCACACCATCGTGATCACCAAAAAGGATGCATTGAAATATTTTGGTGAGCAAGATCCCATCAATCAGCTCTTGGAGCTCAAAGAGAACGGAGAACATTTTAAGGTAACAGGAGTCATAGAGAATGTACCCGCCAACTCCCACTTTCATTTTGACATGTTTGCTTCCATGGAAGGCCTGGCTCACGCCAAAGAAAATGATTGGATGTCATCCAACTATTTCAATTATCTGGTATTGGCAGAAGGTACCAACCCCAAAGCATTGGAAGCAAAACTTCCGGCCATCATCAAAAAATACATGGGCCCACAGGTGGAACAGATGGGAATGACCTTCGATAAATTCAGCGAGAATGGCAACGAGATCGGACTTTTCGTTCAGCCCCTCACAGACATTCATTTGCGTTCCGAATTTTCCATTCAAAGTGAATTAGAGCCTGGCGGTGATGTAAAGTCTGTTTATATGTTGGGTGCTGTGGCGGTATTCATGCTGCTGATTGCTTGTATTAATTTTATGAACCTCTATACAGCAGGAGCCACAAAACGAAACAAAGAGGTAGGCGTAAAAAAGGTATTGGGCTCAAGGAGAATTCAACTGATCCATCAATTCTTAACAGAATCCTTCATGGCTACTTTGGCCGCGATGATTGTAGCCACTGCAATTGTCGTACTGGCTTTGCCTATGTTCAACGAGCTGTCAGGCAAACAACTGGAAGCTGGTTATCTTCTTCAACCACAGGTATTGATGGCCCTCATTTCATTGGTACTACTGATTACCCTATTCGCGGGGAGCTATCCCGCTTTTTTTCTATCTTCTATCAGACCGCTTTCAGCACTTAAAAATAAAATGGTCAATGGTGGCCGAAGCAAGGGAATTCGCAGTGCACTGGTGGTTTTTCAATTCGTGGTTTCTGCCTGTCTTATTCTTTCTATTATTATCCTTAACCAACAAATGTCCTACATCCAGAACAAAGAAATTGGATATGACCGGGAGCAGTTGCTTGTGTTGAGAGATTCATATGTACTGGGCAACAGTGAAAACAGCTTTAAAAACGAGCTCCTTAACGACCCCAGGGTGGAGCGTATCACCATGTCAGCATTTATACCGGCAGGTCCTACAGATGATAATATTACCGGGGTATATCCTGGCACAAACCATGAGCAGGTTAGAAGGACCATCGTTTATAATATTGACGATCAGTATATCCCTACGATGGGCATGGAATTAGTCATGGGAAGAAATTTTGCGGCTATTCCAGGTAATGATTCCCTGAACGTAATAATTAACGAAACTGCCGTGGGCATCTTTGGGCTTGGTGACAATCCTGTTGGTCAAATACTTACGGCAGATGGTGGCAAAAAGACCCTTACGGTCATTGGTGTCATTAAAGACTTTCATTTCAGGTCAATGCATGAGGCCATTGCTCCGCTGATTATGCTCAACAATCCTTATGGTGGCCTCATTCTGAAAACAAGAACTGAAGAGGTTGCAGCACTGATTGAAAGTATTGAAAACAAATGGCAGGCCCTTCATGTAGCAGAACCCTTCTCATACGCACTTTTGGATGAACTGTACAATGAGACTTACCTGGCCGAACAAAAGTTGGGTAGCATCATGAAAACATTTGGCGCGCTCACTATTTTTATTGCCTGTCTGGGTTTGTTTGGGTTGGTCACCTTTGCAGCAGAACAACGCGTGAAAGAAATTGGTATCCGGAAAGTGTTGGGAGCCAATGTAACAGAGATTGTTTCACTGCTATCCAGAGACTTACTACTACTTGTGGCCATTTCATTCCTCATTGCGTTTCCGCTTGGCCATTACCTGATGAATCAATGGTTGCAGGACTTTGCGTACAAAATAGATATTCAATGGTGGATGTATGCGTTGGCTGGATTCAGTACCTTGCTCATCGCATTTTTTACCATGAGTTTTAAAACAATAAAATCAGCGCTAACCAACCCGGTGGATTCATTGCGATCTGAATAAATAGAATAATGGAATGAATAACAATATATTTTTACTAGCGATAATGATGGCTTTAAGTTCTTGTACCATGGTGCTTAATGATAAAAAACCAGTTGATACTACAAACGAAGTTTACTCCGTTATATGGAAATACCAAATACAGCCTGAATATCGCGGTACTTTTGAAAAAGAGTATGGTTCCACTGGAACCTGGGCAGATCTTTTTCAGCAATCTGAATATTACCGTGGATCTTTTTTGCATAAGGATGAGAATGAACCGAATACTTATGTGTTAATCGATACGTGGGTAAACAAGCAAACATATGAAGACTTCAAAAAGCAAAACGCACAACGATACAACGAACTCAGTAAGCAGTTTGAATACCTTTATGCAACCGAAGAAAAAATAGGGGGATATAACTGGGTCAAATAACAATAATCGATTTCTATTCTTCTGGCAATTGCTTGAACATGGTTTTGGTATCAACGCCTCTTCGCTCTAATGCCTTCCTTTCTTTCAGGTAAACCAGGCTGGCAATGACCATCACAATGATCCATATGGGCGTACTGTGGAAATACCACTTCTCCACGTTGGAAGTAAGGTCCTTGTAAATGTGAATGCCAAGGAAACCAATCAGCAACACAATTCCGGTAGAGGCAAGAATTACTTGCAAAGTTCTGTTGGTGATCACTTTTACTTCTTTGGCCAGTTCGGGATTGTACCGGGGCAAACTAATTACTGTGACACACATGAGTAAAAAATTCACCAGCATGGAAGTGACCATAATATCAATACCCAAAAAGAAATCCCCGGCAAAGTGGCTTCCCAATATACCTACCGAGGCCATCATACCACTACCTACAATCGCGTTGACGGGAGTATGAAACCGGGTGTTAATTTTGGAAATTGATTGAGGGAAAATATGATCTTCTGCCCAGGCAAACATAAGTCGTGATACGGACAGGATCATGGCGGGCAAATCGTTGAGCAGGGCAATAGCGGCTCCTGCAACGATCACAATGGCCCAACCGGATGGAAGCAAATAACTGAGCACTCCGGCAGCAGTAATGTCTTTGGTCATGGCCTCTTGCGCTATAAATTGCCATGGTATAGCGTGATATACTGCTGCAGTAAATAAAAAGTAAAATCCTCCTACAGTAAGCACGGCAATGGCGATGGCTTTGGGTAGGGAAGAGGATGGATTTTTGGCTTCACCTCCCGCCTGAGCAATGCTGTCAAAGCCAATGAAGCTGGAGAACAGAATAGCCGCAGCGGCTAGAAAGGTAGTGGCACTTGTATTGGCACTCACTGAGTTCAAGTCAAAACTGGGCACAGCTTGTTGAAAATCCTGGTGATTGAAAAGAAAACCAGCTACGATCACTACCGCACCAAGGCCAAACATGAGAAACATCAGCGGGACCACCGTTCTTTCGTAAGATTTTACACCCCTGATATTCACATACACGAAAGTCCAAAGCAACACTAAGGCAAGTGTTACACGAATGGTACCACTGTCCAACATGGCAGCCAACGAATGCCACGACAACTGCGTGGCTATATCCCTGAAAAATGGGATAATCACATAGGAGATCACGCCAATGGCGATAGAAAGCCCAAACCATTGAGAAAAGCTAGCCACAAAACCTAAGTAGGGGTTCAGTCCACGGCTGGCATAAATATAACTGCCTCCTGCTCGCGGCATGGCAGATGCCAGAATGCTATACGCCAGTGCCGCAAGCACGGCTGGCAACGCGGCCACCAAGAAGGCGGGCAATACATTGGGACCGATACCTGGTACATTGCGTTGAATCATGAAGGGAACCACATAGATGGAGGCGCCCAGCATAGAACAGATGCCAGTAGAGGCGAGGCCCAACAGGCCCATATGACGGGATAGACTGATTTTGCTCAAGTGAATTTATGGCTTGATTGTATATATTTAAGCTCGCTAATCGCTAAATATAAATACATTTAGTTAGGACAGAATAGTACATGAAGGAATCTATCAGAACTTTTATAAAGGCGGCAGTTATGTTGCTGGTAAGTATTGCCACCGGAACCTTCGGCTACATGTTGATAGAAGATTACAGTGTATTGGATTCCTTCTACATGACCATACTGATTGTGTCCACCGTGGGCTTTAGCGAAGTCTCGCCCCTGAGTGACGATGGTAAATTGTTTACCAGTCTCTACATGATGTTTAACCTGGCCATTTTCGCCTACATCATTTCGGTATTCAGCCGGTACATTTTTGAAGGCGAGTTCCAAAAAATATTTACTACATTCATTTACAATAAAAAAACAAAAAAAGTGAACAATCATGTGATCGTGGTAGGCTATGGACGAACAGGCGCAAAGACCTGTGATGAATTGTTGAAAAGTCAACAACAATTTATTCTGATAGAGAACAACCCTGAGGTTTTGCGATACCTTCCTGACCCTCCCCGTTTTCAAATTATAAAAGAAGATGCAACGCGCGAAGATGTATTGATAAAGGCACGCATTGAGCATGCCACCTCGCTGATTTGTACATTGCCCAGCGATGCGGATAACATGATCATTTGCATTACCGCAAAGGGAATCAACCCCAACCTCAATATTATTGCGCGGGCATCGGAAGAGAGTGCAGAAAAAAAATTATACCGGGCTGGTGCCAATAAGGTGGTAAAACCATTTGCCATCGGTGGCATACACATGGCACATCTGATCACCCAACCCTATGTCATCGAGTTTTTGGAAATCCTGACAGGTATTAAAGAGCAGGACTTACAATTGGAAGAGTTCATGTTCAATGAGTTGAAAGAAGAATTTAAAAACAAGACCATCAAGGAACTGGATATCCGCATGAATACAGGAGCTACGGTAATTGGAGTGAAAGATCCTAACCGTGGATTCCTTTTTGATCCCAACAGTGACACTGTCATTAAAAGAGGTGATGTGCTCATCGTTTTGGGTTCACGCGAGAGCCTTAAGAAGTTTCAGATGTACTGCGTGTAGTGCCAGCGCCATTCTGAGGGAGGCACGACCGAAGAATCTCCTTCCTGGTACAACAAGAAATTCTTCGCTACCTCTCAGGGTAACGTCAGCTTTAGGTTAAGAGTAATCCATGCAGCAAGATTCATCCATAAACAACAACGCCATTCTGAGGGAGGCACGACCGAAGAATCCCTTTCCTGGCACAACAAGAGATTCTTCGCTACCGCTCAGAATGACGGCAGCTTTAGGTTAAGAGTAATACATGCGGCAAGATTCATCCACAACCACAACGCCATTCTGAGGGAGGCACGACCGAAGAATCCCTTTCCTGGCACAACAAGAGATTCTTCGCTACCGCTGAGAATAACGGCAGCTACATGATACTCATGCTGCTACTTCCTTACCTTCTTATATAACCCATCAAAAGCATTCAACCAGGTTTTGCCCATATCCGTGCTGTACTCCCAATGCTGACGTATCGTACCATCTTTGTTGTTGTAGTAAGTGATCCTGTTTTTAACTGTGCCATTTCCATTGCGTGCCGGCTGCTCATTTTCAAGTATCATTTTTGAATCATTGTACCCACCCTTTATGTGAAGTGAAGACCCCGAATTGTCCACCCACATTTGCTCCCACATTCCCGTTGAGAAATTGTACTTGTTGATACTGCTACCGATAGAGCCGCTGCCACCGGTCCAGTTTTCCAGGAGGGCACAGCCATCAGCGATAGGTGTTATCACATTATGCCCAACAATGGTGTCTGTCCCCGTTTTATAAACGTTCCACTCTCCAATCCAAAAGTCAAACTGATGCACTTTCTCTGAATCGCAGGGTCGCTGCGATTGCGCCATACCATTTAGCATTGCAATGGACATGACTACAACTAGTAAATTTCTTTTCATGACAATTAATTTAGGAGCAAGGTTTCTGAAATGAAAGAATAAACATCTTATCCTGTCGTTGAATCCTCCATTATACCCCATATGCCCATAGTCCGTTCTACCGAAGCCCGGGGGTACAGCTGCCCACAGTTGTCAATACCTTATACCTGGAGTTGCTCATAAATTGATAATTTTGGCAACATGAATGAACTGCAGCAATGGAAAGAGTCCTTAAAGGTAAGTCTGGAGAATAATGCACTGATAAAGATTACTTTGAGCAAACCACATAAATCTTCTGAATTACAGAATATATATGCAAAGGTGGCCCTGATCAAAAATGTGCCTAAGCTGTCCTTCACCTATCACTACAAGACTAAAGATGTAGTGAAGAACCTGAGCCTGGAAGAAGCGCTGGTGGTAGTGGACAACATGATGCAAAATGAATTCAAAATTGCCACACTATTCACCATACAGGAAGATCTGATACTACGGGTGTCCAAGAAAGGAAAAGCGGCTATTCAAAGTATGAAGCCTACGATGACACAGGCCCCCGATACCGCCCACGACAATCAAAAGAAAAAACGTGCAGTGGCTACTTCCACTTATTTGGAATTATTAGGCGTAACAGATAGCGCTGGCCAGATCATTCCCCGGATGGCCGACAAGTACAAACAAATCAACAAGTACCTGGAAGTGATGGAAGACCTGATCAAATCTGCCAACCTTCCTGACCACATCAGCATTGCAGACATGGGTGCAGGAAAAGGGTACCTCACTTTTGCATTGTACGATTACATGACCAACAAGCTTAACCTGAACGTAACTGTAACAGGAGTGGAGCTGAGAAAAGATTTAGTAGATCAATGCAACACAATCGCCCAACAGTGCGGCTTTGATCAACTGCATTTTGAAGAAAGCACCATTGAAGACTTTGAATTAAAAAAAGTAGACATACTGATTGCCCTTCATGCCTGTGATACCGCCACCGATGATGCCATCGCCAAAGGCATTGCAGCAGATGCCGCACTAATCGTATGCGCCCCCTGTTGTCATAAACAAATAAGGCAACAACTCAAGGGCAAAGAACACACCAATCCGATCTTGAAATATGGAATATTCAAAGAGCGTGAATTTGAAATGGTGACCGATACCATCAGGGCTTTGGTGTTGGAGCGCAACAGCTACAAGTCCAATATTTTTGAATTCATCTCCAGTGAACATACGGGAAAGAATACCATGCTGGTCGGAGTGAAGTCCAATCGTGCAACGGATAGCAAATCTATCGATGATAAAATCAACTCATTAAAAGCCAATTATCAAATAGACTATCATTATCTGGAAAAGTTGATCTGACTAAAAAGGAGTGGTTTCGAATTGAACTATACTAAAGAAAAAGGGGATGACCAATAAGTAGAACTTATAGCCACCCCCTTACTTCCGAACTCAACCTAATTTTGTGTCTTGATATTGGTGTCTGAAGGCCGTTCTGCTTTCTGCTTGTTCACCATACCCTCTACCTCTTTTAATAATTGTTTGGCATCATACACTATACCATCTTTAATAGTATACTCCACGCCACCTACCCGCTCTGGCTTACCAGTTTGGTCATTGAGGCGTACTGCGCCAGTGCCATAAAGCACTTTAAGGTTTTGTAACGGATTTTCACCTACAATTATCATATCAGCCAGCAATCCTTCGCGGATCACACCGTACTCTATTGGTTTTTTCTTAGGATAAAATACTTCTTCGGCTGCATGCATGGTAGCAGATCGGATTACCTCCAGGGGATGGAAGCCTGCTTCCTGTAGCATCTCCAACTCCAGAATGGTACCAAACCCGTACAGCTGATAGATATAACCTGAATCAGAACCTGTTGTCACTTTGCCGCCTCTGTTTTTGTATTCATTCAAAAACTGCATCCATACCTGATAATATTTCTTCCAGGCCACCTCATCTTCTGTAGTCCAGTCAAACCAATAAGCACCATGGCTTACGCGGCTGGGTTGGAAAAAATCCATTTGCGTAGGCAGTGTGTACTTTTCATGCCAGTCGGCAGTGCGTGCACGCATCACATCCCTTCCTGCAGAATAGATGGTCATGGTAGGGTTGATAAAAAAATCATTCTTAAGAAATTCCTCCATCAGCGCATTCCACTTCTCACCACCCGGTTTTACCAGATTCCACTGTCGGGCTACCTGACCAAAGCGATGTTGTTCGTCACCATAGTTAATATCCAGTGGCCAGGGTTGTACATCATGATTTTCATACATGCTTTCAAACAAGCCATAGAAGTGCGTCATGCTGGTGAGCCCCAACCGCGCAGCATCCAATGCATTCATTTGCGCCACACCACTTTGCGCAAGGTGTGCGGTGCTTCCCATCCCTTGTGCATTGGCTTCATCCAACAAGGCTTTCATGATCTCCGGACGATGTGAGCCCAACTTGAATCCGTCTACACCTTTACTCTTGGCATAGCGTACCCACTCTTTGGCATCAGCGGGCGTGCGAACGTCACGGTCTTTCCATTCTATTCCCGTGCCCATCCTTTGAAAGACGATCATGCGCGGGGCAACAATTTCATTCCTCGCACTTCTTTGACTTTCAGAAACCGACCACTCCAGTGGACCAAAGGGTACACCGCGAACGGTGGTAATACCATTAGCCAGCCAAAGCTTGTACACATACTCCGCTTCCTCTGCTTTCACTTCTCCGCCTGTGTGCACGTGCAAGTCGATAATGCCGGGCATAAGGTATTTGCCCGTGGCATCAATCTCCCTGGTGTTGCCTTTCGTTCCCAGCTTGGGTCGCTTGGCAGGATCAATGGCAATGTGCGGTACACCTACCGTTTTGATCTCAACAATTTTATTCTTCTCCACCACAATATCTACCGGTCCGGTAGGAGGGCCTCCCGTGCCATCGATCAGGTTTACCCCACGGATGATCAATCGATCGTACTGACCACCTCCATCAGTGGGTTTGCGATCAGGTGCTGGTGTCAATGCCTTTCTTTCCTGCGCTCCTGCCAGCAAAGGGAGGATCAGAAAAAGACAAGCGATTAGTTGTTTCATGGTTAGCGGTTTAGTTACTGTCCTTTCATTAGAATCATGTTCTTTACCGAACCATTAATTCTTGTTAATATCTACTTTGGTATCAGCGGGTCGTCCTGCCTTTTGCTTGTTCACCATATTTTCAACGTCTTTTAAAAGCGCTTTGGCATCGTAAACGATACCATCTTTGATGGTGTATTCCACACCACCTACGCGCTCTGGCTTACCCGTCTTGTCGTTGAGCCTCACTGCTCCGGTACCATAAAGTACCTTCAGGTTTTGCAATGGGTTTTCACCAACTATTACCATATCGGCCAATAAACCCTCGCGGATCACTCCGTACTCAATAGGCTTTTTCAAAGGCTTGAACACTTCTTCAGCACCGTGCAAGGTAGCTGCACGAATTACTTCCAATGGATGGAAGCCTGCCTCTTGCAACATTTCCAATTCCAATACAGTACCGAAACCATACAGGTTGTAAATAAATCCTGAGTCTGAACCAACCGTTACTTTTCCACCTCTGTTTTTATAATCGTTGAGGAACCTCATCCATACCTGATAGAATCTTTTCCATTCTACTTCATCCTCTGTAGTCCAGTCGAACCAATAGGCACCATGACTCAGGCGACTTGGTGTAAAGAAATCCATTTGAGTAGGCAAAGTGTATTTGGCATGCCAGTCGGCATTGCGTGCTGCCATTACATCTCTTCCTGCAGAGTAGATGGTCATGGTAGGGTTGATGTAGAAGTCTCTTTGAATGAACTCATCCAAGAGAGCATTCCATTTTTCTCCACCTGGTTTTACAAGATTCCACTGGCGGGCTACCTGCCCAAAGCGATGTTGCTCATCCCCATAGTTGATGTCCAACGGCCAGGGTTGCACATCATGGTTTTCGTACATCGACTCAAACAAACCATAAAAGTGGGTCATACTGGTAAGACCTAAACGAGAGGCATCCAGGGCATTCATCTGTGCTACACCACTTTGCGCAAGGTGAGCGGTACTTCCCATGCCTAATGCATTGGCTTCATCCAGTAGTGCTTTCATGATCTCAGGGCGGTGTGACCCCAGCTTCAATCCATCTACACCTTTCTTCTTGGCGTATTGTACCCATTCTTTAGCATCAGCAGGAGTAAGGATTTTGCGACCTTCCCATTCTTTTCCAGTTCCTGGTCTGTGAAAGGATATAATTCTTGGCGCCACAATCTTGTTGCTGGCACTTTTTGCTTTTTCAGAAAGCGACCATTCCAATTCACCGGCAGGCACACCGCGTACGGTGGTGATACCATTGGCCAACCAAAGTTTATAGGTATACTCTGCTTCAGGTGCTTTCTCAGGACCACCCGTGTGCACATGAAGGTCAATAATGCCAGGCATGATGTACTTGCCTGTGGCATCAATCTCTTTGGTGTTTCCTTTTGTTCCTATTTTAGGCCGCTTCGATTCGTCTATGGGCACATGAGGTACACCTACCGAAACGATGTCTACAATTTTGTTTTTCTCTACTACGATATCAACGGGACCCGTGGGAGGTCCGCCAGTACCATCGATCATGGTGACACCTCGGATGATTAGCCGATCATAAGGTCCACCTCCTTCACCGGGTTTGCGATCAGGTGCTCCAATTATTTGGGCAGACGCCCATAATGGTAAAACCAGAAATGCAGCTAGTACAATATGCTTCATGATGTTAGTTGGTTTGGTAAATTGACTGTTTGGTTTCAGGTAAGAATAGTTCAGCCACTAAAGTAGTCAAAACCTTTCCGGCACCATTTAAAATAGGTACGGATGGTTTTATTTGAGTTTAAAAGTAACAAGGAGCAAAATTACACCGCGAGAACAAATGCTTGAAAATAAAACAGTCTGCTTCACCAAATCGAAATTGGATAAAACAGACTGCTTACTGCGATATTAAAATTAATTCTGCTGTCCTTTCAGCTGCGTGTTTGCTGGTCTTTCAGCTTTTTGCTTGTCCACCATCTTCTCCACATCCTTCAACAATGCCTTTGCATCATAAACGATACCGTCTTTGATGGTGTACTCTACACCACCCACGCGCTCTGGCTTACCCGTCTTGTCATTAAGCCGCACTGCACCGGTACCATAAAGCACTTTCAGGTTCTGCAATGGATTTTCTCCAACAATCACCATATCGGCAAGCAAACCTTCTCTGATTACTCCAAACTCAATAGGTTTTTTCAAAGGTTTGAATATTTCTTCCGCACCGTGCATGGTAGCTGCTCGGATCACTTCCAATGGATGGAAGCCAGCTTCTTGCAACATTTCAAGTTCCAGCACTGTACCAAAGCCATACAGTTGATAAATAAATCCCGAATCGGATCCAACAGTCACTTTACCACCTCTGTTTTTATATTCATTCAAGAATTGCATCCACACCTGATAGAATCTTTTCCACTCTACTTCGTCTTCTGTCGTCCAATCAAACCAATAGGCCCCATGGCTCAGGCGACTGGGAGTAAAAAAATCCATTTGGGTAGGCAAGGTGTATTTGGCATGCCAGTCGGCATTGCGTGCACGCATCACATCTCTTCCTGCAGAGTAGATGGTCATGGTAGGGTTGATGTAGAAGTCTCTGGCCAAGAATTCATCCAGTAACGCATTCCATTTTTTTCCTCCTGGCTTTACCAGGTTCCACTGACGGGCTACCTGTCCAAAGCGATGCTGTTCATCACCATAGTTGATGTCCAAAGGCCATGGCTGTACATCGTGATTTTCATACATTGATTCAAACAATCCGTAAAAGTGGGTCATGCTGGTAAGCCCAAGACGTGATGCATCCAATGCGTTCATTTGTGCTACACCGCTTTGGGCAAGATGTGCTGTACTACCCATGCCCAATGCGTTGGCTTCATCAAGCAAAGCTTTCATGATGTCAGGAGGGAAGGAGAAGAGTTTCAATCCATCTACGCCTTTCTTTTTGGCGTATTGTACCCATTCTTTGGCATCGGCAGGAGTAAGGATTTTGCGATCCTTCCACTCTTTACCGCTACCGGGCACCTGAAATTCAATGATCCTTGGGGCTACAATCTTGTTGGCAGCACTCTTCGCTTTTTCAGATAAGGCCCACTCAAGATCTCCTGTCGGCACACCACGTACGGTGGTAATACCATTGGCAAGCCATAGTTTATAAGTATACTCGGCTTCAGGCGCTTTTTCTTCACCACCCGTATGCACGTGCAAATCAATAATGCCAGGCATGATGTATTTGCCTGATGCATCTATTTCTTTAGTATTTCCCTTGGTGCCAATTTTAGGTCGCTTGGATTCATCAATTGGAACATGAGGTACACCTACCGATACGATGTCAACAATTTTATTTTTCTCTACAACAATATCTACAGGTCCGGTGGGAGGTCCGCCAGTTCCATCAATCATGGTTACACCACGAATAATCAATCTATCATAAGGCCCACCACCTTCTCCTGGCTTGCGATCGGGTGCTCCAATCATCTGTGCAGCAACCAGCAAGGGCATCGCAAAAAATGTAATTAGTAAAAGACGTTTCATTGTAATTCGGTTTAATTCAACATCTAAAATACTGCAAAATGAATTGCTGTAGGCCAAAATAGGTACAGGTGGTGTTATATGTATTTAAATTGTTACGCAATGCACCTCCGTTTAGCCACATACCAATTCGCAAAAAAGATTACTCTTGCGCCCCTTGTCATCACACAGGAATGATTATACCATAATCTGTTGCAGGTTATCACCAAATTATTGGTGTTTGTACAAAATTAGGCTATTGAATTGATGAAAGAATTTACATTTGCCGAAAGCTCAAAACGAATACTAAACCCTTATCTTATGAATCGCCTCATTACCGTATGTGTACTTGTATTGTTAATGAATTTTACGACAGATGCACTTGCTCAGGAAGCCTATCGCAGATGGCGGGTAATGAATGAAATCCGTAATGACAAGTTTGATCTGGTGTTGCCCGAAGTAATGCGTGAAAACAAAATCGACATGTGGATCATCACCAACAAGGAAGGCAACTTCGATCCACTGTATCACGACATGGGCCAGGGATACACCAGTCAGAATGGCTATTACATTTTTACCGATACTGGTAAACCAAGAATTGAACGAGTGGCATTGGGTATTGATGGTGGCTTTTTAGAAGGAGGAGGATCGTACGATTATTTTGGCAGCGAAAGTGAACTGAAGGACTTCGTTACAAAAAGGGATCCCAAAAGAATTGGTCTTAACATGTCGAAGATGATAGGAGGTGCCGATGGATTGTCTTACACCATGTATCAGCACCTGGCCGAAACACTGGGCAAAAAATACGAAGCCCGTTTTGTGTCTGCCGAAAAGCTGGTGTCTGATTTCAGATCCAGACGAGTGGCTACGGAGATCGCCACGTTTGCCGAAGCAGGCATACTCTCTTACACCATTGCAGAAAAAGCCTTCTCCAATGAAGTGATCACGCCCGGAGTAACAACGTTGGAAGACGTGGCCTGGTGGATGCGCGAGCAACAATTTAAAAACAACCTGGAAACTTCTTTTGGAATGCCTTCTGTCTACATCACCGGACCGGATGGTATTGTGGCTACCTCTACGGATCGCATCATACAACGAGGAGATATTTTGATGCTGGACTGGGGCGTAGGTCTAATGAACATGTACACCGACATGAAGCGCATGGCCTATGTGCTGAAGGAAGGAGAGACGGATGTTCCTGAAAGTATTAAGAATGCATTTAAGCAAGGTGTGAAAGCGCGTCAGGTCATCAAGGAAACCATCAAGCCCGGTATTACTGCTGAGCAGAATTATGAAAACATTTACATGGCCTTGGAAGCGGCTGGCTTTGGTAAAATAGAATTTAACAAACCTTCTGCAGGTAGTAAGACAGATGTAGTGATTGGTTGTCATTCTGTGGGTAACTGGGGCCATGGCATCGGCCCAAGCATCGCACAATGGAATCCGGTACGATTTAAATACATAGTAAAGCCCACCAACTTATTGTCCATAGAGTTATTTGCCTACACGCCACTGCCCGAATGGGGAGGAAAGAAATTGCGCGTGCCTTTGGAAGATGATGCAGTAGTAACGGACAGGGGCATCGAATGGCTGTACCCCATCAATCAGCGTGTACTTTTAATTAAATGATTTAGAGATTATAATTTTTTAAATCAGGAATCATAAATCAAATGACCATGCCCTCACCAGCTTTACTGTGGTAGGCTAAGTCATGTAGGATTAACCTTTCGTTGGCTTTGTCGAAGGAGACGCGAATCCATCCATAATGATAGTCTTCATTACTAGACAGTTTTATTCTCACCCCAATGTATTGATTGGAAGCATTCATCCATGCACCATGCCAATAGATCTCAGTGTCGCTCTCCGTTTTCGTAGCCAAAGGCTGTATCCATTTGGTGTAATCATAATCCGGTGAAATGCGGTCCCCAGGATTAAGTACCACTACCTCATCCCGATGCGCATACACGTGATTGGCAAGGGCAGGATAAAAGGTGAACTGCAAATGTCCGCCCGATGCATTGTTTAGCAGACTGGTGCTGAACACAAAATCCCCATTTCCATCTCCGTCCACATCCAGTCGGTAAGGATTGTAATAATCGACCGTAATATTGCCCAGGTCTTTGTAAATGATTTTATCAGGACTTATGGTTTCGTCTTGGCAGCTAATCGTTAAAAGCACAATGGAGAATAAGGTAATGGTGCGCATCTGTTGTCTGGTATGCCGGATAATACGGCCCCGGTAAGAAATAGTTGCGCCTCTCTCTGCCTATAATTACTGATGGTGATGGTACTTCACATTCACCGGTTTCACAAGCAAGTTGCAAACCAATCCAATAACCAGAAGTCCTGCCATTACATACATAGTGAAAGAATAAGCCTGTGCTGGAGGCAACCCCACCGTTTGGATCTGATAGGCCCTCAAATAATTAATAAGCGTAGGTCCGAAAAGTGCCGCCAAGGACCAGGCCACCAAAAGTCGTCCATGAATGGCCCCCACCTGCATCACACCAAACATGTCCTTGAGGTAGGCAGGCACCGTAGCAAAACCACCTCCATACATGCTGATGATGACACAAAATGTAATAATGAATAGCAGGCTGTTGCCCATATTGCCAAAGAAAGGTATGGCGATATAAAGCACAGTCCCCAATAGGAAAAATATGCTATAGGTGTTTTTTCTTCCAATCTTATCGGATGTAGAGGACCAGAAGAAACGTCCCAACATATTAAACAAACTTAATAATCCCACAAAGCCTGCAGCGGAAGCAACATCTATTGCATTGGATTCACCCACCGCTTCAACAGAAAACATCTCTTGTATCATTACCGAAGCCTGGCCCAATACACCAATACCCGCTGTGACATTGAGCATAAGCACAACAAATATCAACCAGAACTGTGGTGTTTTAATGGCTGTGTCCGCATCTACATTGGCACTGGTAATCATTACATTTTGTTTCATTGAAGAAGTTGTGTAGCCAGCAGGTTGCCATCCATCTGCTGGCACACGCACGGTAAACACGCCCAGCAGCATCACTACAAAATAAATGGCACCCATGGCCAAAAAGGTTTCTCCTACACCTACGCTGGTAGAAGAACTGAATTCATTCATAAGAGTAACAGAAAGGGGGGAGGCAATCATGGCTCCACCACCAAAACCCATGATGGCCATACCAGTGGCGAGGCCGGGCCGGTCGGGAAACCATTTGATAAGTGTAGAGACAGGTGAGATATAGCCCAGTCCTAATCCGATGCCACCCAATACACCATGGCCCAGATATACAATCCAGATGTTGTGCAGGTACACACCAATTGCGGCTACCACAAATCCACTGCAGAAACAAACGGCAGAGGTGAACATGGCTTTGCGTGGCCCTACACGCTCCAACCATTTTCCAAATACAGCAGCCGAAGCCCCCAACATAAAAAGTGCAATGCTAAAAATCCATCCTAATGTTGTTAATGGCCAATCTGAGGCTACTGACTTATCAATACCAATAAGCCGGGTCATGGGTTCATTAAAAACACTATAGGCATAAATTTGACCAATACACAAATGAATGCACAAAGCAGCGGGAGGAACTAGCCACCGGCTGTAGCCTTGCTTGGCAACAGAATGAGATTTGTCTAGAAAGGAAAGAAAACTCAAATTAGATGGGAATTTGTAAACAATATAAAAAATCAAAAGTCATCAACAAATTAAGCGCGAACTGCATCCTATTCAATCAAGGTCATGAAAGACAACATTCAGATTAAAAAAATTTCTGATTTGCGCAAAGCCAGAGGGCCGTTGCTATGGATCAATTTGATCACCCTCTATCGAACTTTTGTATTCCCGATTTTGGTGGCACTCATTTTCACCAATCAATTGGATGTATTCAAATGGATGCTTATTGTAAGCTTCCTTACTGATGCAGTAGACGGTTTCCTCGCACGAGGATATAAAGTGAATAGCATTCTGGGGGCTAGAATGGACTCGGTGGGAGATGACCTCACTATACTGGCTGGCGTATTGGGTCTGGTGGTGGCCAGACCAGAATTTCTGATTGAACATTGGCTGGTTTTTGCCATTCCCTTGTTTTTCTTTTTTACGCAATTGACATTGGCACTTTTACGGTATGGAAAAGCGAGTAGCTTTCACACGTATCTCGCCAAGGGAGCAGCAATATTGCAAGGGTTTTTCCTCTGTTCTATGTTTTTATTCGAACACCCCGTGTATTGGCTCTTTTACATTACCGCTATTGTTACCACAATAGAACTCATTGAAGAGATCATTATTGTCATGGTGATGCCTGAGTGGAAAACCAATGTTCATGGTTTGTATTGGGTGTTGAGTGAAAAAAATAGGAAAAATACCTCTTGATTTACACAAATCATAAATTTTGAAACTTACAATCCTGTGGTTGCGTTAGCGTATTTGGAATCCAATACAAGTACGACAAATGGAAAAAATACAGATAAGAAAAGAGTTGTCATCAATTGAAAAATACTGGACTCAAAAAGTCTTGGGAGAAGCCAACGGACAGCTCATCAAGATTGCAAAAGGCACTGGTGAATTGAATTGGCACAAGCATGACGACCAGGATGAATTGTTTTTGTTGTACAAAGGTCACCTTACAATACAACTCCGTGACAGGAACATAGAGTTGTATGAAGATGAAATGTTCATCGTACCTAAAGGAATGGAACATTGTCCAAAAGCCCATGGAGATGTCGAATTGTTGGTAATGGGGCTAAATGTCACCTCCAATGCCGCAGGTGGCAGACCTGAATCCTGGACTCCGGATAATATCGCTTCTTAAGCGGATATAAGTACTTAAGCTCAATAATTAGGAAAAACTTCCTGATGGATATTAACCGTTCGCTTAATCTGCTTGAGAAGCAATCAGAGCGATCAAAATTCAATTTGTACATCTCCATCAAAAATAATTAATCATTATAGCGGGCTAGTTATCCGTTGCCACATCACCAGGTGTATTTATGCGATTAATTAATTGGATACCATTTATCAAGAATAATACCTGCTAATCAATATTTGAAGGTCTCAAGCGAAGTAAATGACTAACTTATTCACTGAACCTAAACTTGAGCCATGATAAAAATCAAATGTTTTCTACTATCTCTTGGCTTGTTGTTGTTCATGGATACTTCTGCACAAAAGAAGTATGGTGAGCTGGCAACAGGTCCTTACAAAAAATTAGTGATCCGTGGTGCGATGGTGTTGCCAGGTCATGGTGGCCCTCCTGTTGGACCTTACGATATTGTCATACAAGGTAACATGATCACGGACATGATCCCATTTGACCCTATAACTGCTGAACGAAGGGGAGCCACAGAAAGAGTAACAGGTGATCGTGTAATTGATGCTACCGGCAAATACGTTATGCCCGGTATGATCGACCTGCACATGCACTTGCGCACAGAACCCATGCCTTTAGAGTACATCTATTACCTCAAACTGGCACACGGGGTAACGGCTATGGTGCCCGGTGCAGACCGTGGCCTCAGCAGCGGCATGAGCGAAGCCGGCAAAAGTAAATCGAATGCTATACTGGCGCCCAGGCTATTCCCTATATGGGGATGGGGCGCCAATACCAATTACGACCAGGTGTTTTTAGACAATCCTGCCAACGTAAAGAAAGTAGTTGCTGAAATGTTCAGCAAAGGTGCCCACGTAGTCAACGTAGGCGATTTGGGATGGAATCAGGAACTGCTGGGTGCTGTGTGCAAAGAAGTAACTGCAGCAGGGGGCATCACAACCTATCACATTCCTCCCAATACCACTTCAGTAACACATGCAGTAGATGCCGCACGTTTGGGCGTAACCATGATCGAACATCACTATGCTTACGCAGAATCTTCTTTGGACAGATCGGTACAAAATTTCAGTCCTACCTACAACTACAACGATGAGAACGAACGCTTCGGTCAGGCCGGTAAAGTGTGGTCAGAAGCCAACAAAGAACGCCTGCTCTCCGAGGTAGCCGATTCATTGGTTGCCTATGGAGTTACCATGTTACCAACACGTGTCGTCTACGAAGCCAACCGCGATATCATCCGCGCTTCCAGTCTGCCATGGCATAAAAAATTCACCCACCAGTCGCTGATCGACTGGAATGGTCCCGACCCAAATTATCATGGCGCCTATCATTACGACTGGACCAGCGATGACGAGTACTACTGGAGTTATGCCTACAAACTGTGGGGTGAACTCATTTATGAATTCAACAAAAGGGGAGGTAGAGTAGCCTATGGCACTGACGATAATTACATTTTTGCCACACCCGGTTTTTCCAACATTCGCGAACTGCAATTACTGAGAGAGACAGGCATGCATACCCTCGAAGTCTTGAAGGCTGCCACTTACAACAGCGCCAAAACATTACGACAGGACAAAATGGGTCTGGTGCGTCCCGGATACCTCGCAGACTTGATCATCATCGATGGAAGTCCACTGTACAACCTGCGCTACATGTACTCTTTTGGTGCACTTACTGTAGACAAAGACGGTAAGATGTTCCGCAAAGGAGGCATCGTACATACCATCAAGGACGGCATCGTAATTGAAAATGCCAAGCTGATGGATGAAGTGGAAAAAATGGTGGCCGAATCCAAAAAGGAGGGTAAAGTATCAGCCATGGAAGAACCATTTGTGATAAAGAAAAATTAGAATTCTGATCCATCAACTGATACTATTATGAAAGTAAAATTATTATTCCTGGTTGCCTGCCTCTTTATGATAGCTGATGCCGCTGCACAAAAGAAGTTTGGTGAGTTGGCAAATGGGCCTTACAAAAAATTAGTGATACGCGAAGCCATGGTATTGCCAGGGCATGGTGGACCTCCCGTTGGTCCGTATGATATCGTGATACAAGGCAACATGATTACTGATATGATTGCCTTTGATCCTATCACCGCTGAGCAGAGAGGAGCTACTGAAAGAGTAACAGGAGACAGGGTCATTGATGCTAAGGGCAAGTATGTAATGCCGGGTATGATTGATTTACACATGCACTTGCGCCAGGAGCCTATGCCCATTGAATACGTTTATTACCTAAAGCTGGCACATGGTATTACCACTATGGTGCCGGCTCCCGACAGAGGCCTTACTAATGCCATGAGTGAATCAGCCAAGAGTAAATCCAATTCCATTCTTGCACCTAAAATGTTTCCACTCTGGAGTTGGGGAGCTGGCACCAACTATGACCAGGTTTTCCTTGACAATCCTGCCAATGTGAAAAAAGTAGTTGCTGAAATGTTCAGCAAAGGCGCACATGTAGTAAGCCTGGATGGAGGCCCGGGATGGAATCAGGAACTGCTGGGAGCCGTGTGCAGAGAAGTAACGGCAGCAGGAGGTATTACAACTTTCCATATTGCACCCAATACCTCTCCGGTAATTCAAGCAGTGGATGCAGCACGATTGGGTGTTACCATGATTGAGCATCATTATTCTTATGCTGAATCTTCTTTGGACCGATCTGTGCAGGATTATAGCCCCACTTATAATTACAATGATGAAAACGCTCGCTTCGGTCAGGCCGGTAAGGTGTGGTCAGAAGCCAACAAAGAACGCCTGCTCTCCGAAGTAGCCGATTCACTGGTTGCCTATGGAGTTACCATGTTGCCAACGCGTGTCGTCTACGAAGCCAACCGCGATATCATCCGCGCTTCCAGTCTGCCATGGCATAAAAAATTCACCCACCAGTCGCTGATCGACTGGAATGGTCCCGACCCAAATTATCATGGCGCCTATCATTACGACTGGACCAGCGATGACGAATACTACTGGAGTTATGCCTACCAACTTTGGGGTGAACTCATTTATGAATTCAACAAAAGGGGAGGTCGCGTGGCCTATGGCACTGACGACAATTACATTTTTGCCACCCCAGGTTTTTCCAACATCCGTGAACTGCAATTACTGAGAGAGACAGGCATGCATACCCTGGAAGTCTTGAAGGCCGCCACTTACAACAGCGCCAAAACATTGCGACAGGATAAACTGGGTCTGGTGCGCCCCGGATACATTGCAGATCTGGTAATCATCGATGGAAGTCCACTGTACAACCTGCGCTACATGTATTCTTTTGGTGCACTTACTGTAGACAAGGACGGTAAGATGTTCCGCAAAGGAGGCATCGTACATACCATCAAGGACGGCATCGTAATTGAAAATGCCAAGCTGATGGATGAAGTGGAGAAAATGGTGGCCGAATCTAAAAAGGAAGGAAAAGTATCCGCCATGGAAGAACCATTTGTGATAAAGAAGCAATGAGGAAACAATGAACCAAAAAAAAAGAGGCTGGTAGTTCCAGCCTCTTTTTTATAATCAATTACAAACTATTTCTCTTCGGTAATTACGATCTTCTCCATCACATCATCCTGCCTGATCTGATCGATCACATCAAGGCCTTCATATACCTTACCAAATACAGTGTGATTGCGATCCAGGTGTTTGGTGTTCTCTCTGCTATGACAAATAAAGAACTGTGAACCACCGGTGTTTCTTCCGGCATGCGCCATGCTCAATACACCACGGTCGTGATATTGATTTTCACCGTCCAACTCACAATCGATTTGGTAACCCGGGCCTCCATTGCCGATGCCGTTGGGACAACCACCCTGAACAACAAAATTGGGGATCACGCGGTGAAAAGTAAGGCCATCATAAAAACCTTTTTCAGCCAGGTCTGTAAAATTTTTAACGGTATTGGGTGCGTCCTTTTCAAAGAACTTCACCTTCATTACACCCTTATTGGTGTGGATTTCAGCTATTTTCATGCTCAACTATTGGTTTGTCTGAATTTGGCCCCAAAAATATTCAAAATGAGACAAGGCAACGAATGAATCAGAAGTATATCCCAAATTATATTCGTTCCTGGCAATACCCGCTTAGGATTTGTTCCACAATCTGAATCGATTTTCCACACACCACAATAGATGTTGCGACTTTTGATTAATCATTTAAATTGCACTCTGCTATCTCAAACTTACCTATGCGTCTACTAAGCCTACTACTTGCTGCATTCTTACTCTATGCATGCACCAACACATCAACCAGCGACCTTCAAAAAAGAGCCGAGGGCATCACCATCATCCGCGATCAATATGGTGTTCCCCATATCTTTGGTAAGACCGATGCCGATGCGGTCTTTGGCTTGATCTACGCACAATGCGAAGACGACTTCAACAGGGTAGAAGTCAACTACATCAACGCCATGGGGCGTATGGCCGAAGTAGAAGGCGAGGAGAGCCTGATGGCTGACTTGCGGATGCACCTGTTCATCGATACCACCAAAGCAGTGGCCATTTATAAGGAAAGTCCGATGTGGATGAAAAAACTGCTGGATGCCTTTGCCGATGGTGCCAACTACTACCTGGCCACCCATCCCGAAACGCAACCCAAGCTGATCACAAAATTTGAGCCGTGGATGCCTTTGATGTTCAGCGAGGGAAGCATCGGTGGAGACATCGAAACCATATCATTAAAAGACCTGGCTGCCTTGTACGACTCTAAAAATGATCTCGCTTTTGCCGAACCCATCGTCAACGAGTGGGAAAAAGAACCCACAGGCTCCAACGGCTTTGCCATCGCACCCTCCAAAAGCGCAACGGGCAATGCTTTGTTTCTCATCAACCCGCACACTTCCTTCTACTTCAGACCCGAAGTGCACGCAGTGAGCGAAGAAGGGCTCAATGCCTATGGCGCAGTAACCTGGGGACAGTTTTTTATTTATCAGGGATTTAATGAAAACTGCGGATGGATGCACACGTCCAGCAGTGCTGATGCCATTGATGAATACGAAGAAACCATAGTGAAAGAAGATGACAAATTGTTCTATAAACACGGTGAAGAGCTAAAACCTGTTACAATAGAAAAAATAAAACTTGCCTACAAACAGGGCAACACCATGGCCATCAAAGAATTTACCACTTATCGCACACATCATGGACCGGTGATTGCCAACCGCGATGGCAAATGGATAAGCATCAGCCTGATGCAAGAACCATTGAAAGCACTTACACAATCTTTTACCAGAACCAAAGCCACTACCTACGAAGAGTTTAACCAATCCATGGAGCTCAATACCAACTCTTCCAACAATACAGTATATGCCGACAACAAGGGCAACATTGCTTACTACCACGGCAATTTTATTCCGGTAAGGGATCCCCAATTCAACTGGCAACAACCTGTGGATGGCAGCAATCCCGCCACAGATTGGAAAGGACTCCACACCGTGAAAGAGTCGGTACACATCCTGAACCCCGCCAACGGATGGATACAAAATTGTAACGCCACACCTTTTACCGTTTCCGGGGATCAAAGCCCAAAGCAATCGGATTATCCTTCGTACATGGCTCCTGATCATGAAAACTTCAGGGGTTTGCATGCGGTTAGGGTGCTGAAAGATTCCAGCAACTTCACCCTCGACAAACTGATTGCTTCAGCATATGATTCTTACCTGCCTGCATTTGAAAGATTGGTGCCAGCTTTAGTGAAAGCTTATGAAAAAGTAAAACCGGCAGATCCTTCCCTTAAGGAACCCATTCAGATATTAAAGGATTGGGATTATCGCTATTCAGAAACTTCCGTTGCCAAATCAGTAGCCACCTTCTGGGCGCAAGACCTGAGGAAAGTATTGAACGACCGGCTTCCAAGAGGCCAAGGAGACCTGGCGGTAATCGATTACATGGCCAACCAAAGTACGGATAAGGAAAAGCTACAATCGCTACGCAATGCCATCAGTGCGCTTCAAAGCGATTTTGGCAATTGGAAAACAGGATGGGGGGAGATCAATCGCTTCCAACGCATTACAGGTGATATCGTGCAGCCCTTTGACGATACCAAGCCGAGCATTCCCATCGCCTTTACTTCCTCCTTCTGGGGCTCCCTGGCTGCCTATGGCAGCAGACCTTACGAAGGCACCAAAAAATGGTACGGAACACGGGGCAATAGTTTTGTTGCCGTAGTTGAATTTGGAGAAAAAGTAAAAGCCAGATCCGTGTTGGCAGGAGGCGTAAATGGAGACCCCAACTCACCTCATTTCATCGACCAGGCAGAGATGTACCGCAGAGGAGAATTTAAAGAGGTATCCTTTTATCGTGAAGACATTGAGAAAAATGGAATGAGAACGTATAGCCCGGGAAATTAGTCCATCGACTGTCTAACCTTAAACCATCGACTAATAACCCTAACAAAAGATTCAACTTAAAATCATTGATTAAGAGATGTCATATAAAGATCAATTAAGAACTTCCAGAAGGATATTAATGGGCCCGGGCCCAAGTGATGTGCACCCTCGTGTGTTGCAGGCCATGGCCACCCCTTTGATAGGTCATCTCGACCCGGAATTTGTCACCATCATGGACGAAATCAAGGAGATGGCACAACTCACTTTCCAGACTAAAAATAACCTGACCTTTGTGGTGTCTGCACCCGGCAGCGCAGGTATGGAAACTTGCCTGGTAAACTTGTTAGAGCCTGGGGATGAAGCAGTTATATGTATTCACGGGGTATTTGGTGGAAGGATGGCCGATATCGCAGAAAGGACAGGCGCTACTGTAACTAAAATAGAAGCTCCTTGGGGTCAATCCATTGATCCTCAGCAAGTAAAAGATACGCTTAAGGGACTTAAACCAAAGCTTGTAGCCATCGTACACGCAGAAACGTCTACAGGGGTATTGCAACCCCTCGAAGAGATCAGCAAAATCGTTCACGAGGCTGGCGCCCTGTTCGTAGTAGATGCAGTAACATCTTACTGCGGTACAACGCTTAAAGTAGACGATTGGGGCATAGACGCGATCTATTCAGGTACACAAAAGTGCTTGAGTGCTGCTCCTGGCTTGTCTCCAGTGTCTTTCAGTGAAAATGCCGTCAAAGCCTTGGATGCCAGAAAAACCAAAGTGCAGAGCTGGTTCCTTGATCTCAGCATGGTGAAAAACTATTGGGCAGGTGCCAAAAGGACTTATCATCATACAGCGCCAGTTTCGGCCATGTATGGGCTGCGGGAAGCTTACAGGCTGGTATTGGAAGAAGGATTGGAAAACAGATTTGAGAGACATAGAAAAAATCACCTTTTGTTAAAAAGAGAACTTGAACCCATGGGTTTTGAGTTTATAGTAAAAGAGGGTTATAGATTACCCATGCTTAATGCTGTAAAATTGCCGGATGGCGTGGATGATGCTGCTGTAAGAACCAGACTGCTGAATGAATACAACATTGAAGTAGGGGGTGGACTGGGACAGTTTGCGGGTAAAATATGGCGCATTGGCCTGATGGGTGAAAGCAGTAATCCCAACTATGTAAACACACTGGTAGCGGCATTGAAAACAATACTTTAATTTTTTCTTGATGACAACATTTCAGACCACATTACCCAACGGTGTATTCGCAGCTTCAGTGACCCCGCTCAAAAAAGATTTTTCCATCGACCTTGATGCATTGGTGAAACATTGCAACTGGCTGCTGGCCAATGGCAACAACGGAATCTGTTTTATGGGCACCACCGGTGAAGCCAACTCGTTTTCTGTAACTGAAAGAATCAACGCACTAGACCACCTCATCAATGAAGGAATTCCTGCTGATCGGTTGCTGGTAGGTACGGGTTGTTGTTCTTTGACCGATACCATCCAACTGACAAAACATGCTGTATCCAAAAAAGTAGGGGGGGTGCTGATGCTGCCTCCATTCTACTACAAAGGTGTAACGGATGGAGGACTGCTGCTGTACTTCTCTATGGTCATTGAGGAAGTAGCCAACCCTGACCTCAGGATTTACCTCTATCACTTTCCTAAGATGACAGGTGTTCCTTTTTCTGTATCCTTTGTTCAACAAATTGTAAACAAGTACCCGGGCACAGTAGTGGGTATGAAAGATTCAGGCGGGGAGTGGAATAACATGAAAGCCATTCTGGAAGCGCTACCTGGATTTAATCTTTACTCAGGTACAGAAAAGTACTTTTTGGATGTGCTGAGGGCAGGTGGCGCAGGGGTAATCTCTGCAACCACCAACCTGACGGGACCTATGGCAGCATTGGTTTATGCCCATCGCAACACCAAACAGGCAGATGAACTGCAGGCCAGATTGACGGAAGCAAGAACAGCTTTTGAGGGGGCCTCCTTTGTGTCCAGTGTAAAACAGATGCTGGCTGCATACCATAAGAATGATAATTGGCTCAACATTCGTCCACCAAACAGCAACCTGCTACAGTCGCAATTATCAGAGCTAGAAAGCAAATTAAAATCAATTGATTTTAATATTACTGGTTAGCTAATCCTTAGAGATGGTAAGCAAACCCATTAGGGTATATCTAAGGTGATGTTCTAACGCGTTTCAACTTCCTGATAGTTTTTGGACACACAACGCAACTATTTTTTTAGCAGGTGCTTTTGTACTTTGCCCAGCGCTGTGCGGGGTAACGAGTCCATGACAATAAACTTTCTAGGAACTTTGAATGAGGCCAAGGCTGCTTTGCATTTTTCCGTCAACTGCTCCATATCCAATTCTCCATGAGGGACCACAAAGGCAATCGGCAATTCGCCCCGAATCGGATCAGGTACACCAACGACTGCTGCTTCTTTTATTTCGTCTAACTCCATTAGAAACTCTTCAATTTCACGAGGGTAAATATTAAATCCACCGGAAATAATCAGCTCACTTTTGCGCCCTCGTAGGGTGTAATACCCGTCATCGGAAACCACCGCCATGTCTCCGGTTTTAAAATACCCATTTTCAAAGGCCGATTCAGTCGCATCAGGACGGTTCCAATACTGCGAAAAAACATTAGGGCCTTTGATGTGAATTTCACCTTCTTCATCTACGCCAGCCTCTTTCCCCTCGCTGGTAACAATCTTTACGGAAGTACCCGGCAACGGAAATCCCACCGTGCCGGCCCTTCGTTCACCCACGTAAGGGTTGCTGATGTTCATCAGGGTCTCTGTCATGCCATAACGCTCTAAAATCACGTGCCCGAATTTATCCTTGAAATCGTCCATCACCTGAGGTGGGAGGGGTGCCGACCCTGAAACAAACAACCTTACAGAACTTCCCATTTTTTGCGCATCTGCCTTGGTTTGCTCCAGCAGTCGTACGTATAGTGTAGGCACTCCGTAGAATAAGGTAGGCCGATAGGCTTCGAAAATAGCTTTCAGCTTCTGATGCTCGAAGCGCGGCAATAGTTGAATGTGACTTCCTGCTACAAAAGCACAGTGCATTCCATTGGCAAGACCGTGCACATGAAAGAGCGGAAGTCCCAACAGCAACCGGTCGTCTTCTGTAATCTTCCAGCAGGTGTTCAAATTGATGGCGTTGGCGATAAAATTATTGTGTGTAAGTACGGCTCCTTTAGAAGTACCCGTGGTGCCCGAGGTGTAAATGATTGCCGCAGGGGTATCTCCATGATTAAGCACTTTTTTGAAATGCTTGTCCATGCTCCTGGCTTCTGTCACCATCGACTGTACCAACCAGGTAGCTACATTGGGAATGGCTTCTGCAGCTACAATTGCTTTGGGCTTTGCATCGTTTACAATGTGTGTGATCTCCCTCTCTCGATAAAGGATATTGACGGGAACAACTATCACTCCCAACTTCAAACAAGCCAGATAGAGGTCGATGAATTCAATACAATTCTCAAGATAAAGGCACAAGCGATCACCAGTGACAAAACCTTTCGACTGCAACCAATTGGCCATTTGGTTGCTGCGCATATCCAATTCACCAAAGGTGAGTGACTCACCTTGAAAATCTATAGCAGCTTTATCATGCCTGCCAATCAGCGAAAGATTAAAAAGGTCGATAATATTCATTGGTCCAATTTACATTCCATTAAGAATAAACAAATAATCAGAGTTTATCCACCGTTGAAGGCATGAAAGGTCTGTATTTCTGGTGGTATGTAATCTGATAATACACTGACAACCACTTATTCAAGGTGCATCAGGCTAACTATTTGATTAGTCAATTGCTGGTAATTCTTGCTTTTAGTACTGCTTACAAGTGATTTTTTTCTTTGAATAAACCTTACATGAGGCATGAAAGTATGCAGTCGTAAACAGACCAGAATCAAACTTTTTATTTCAAAATGTGTGATTTACTTCACAAATCAGTACATGTACCAATTGTAGGAATATACACCCATTTCAATTCTTGTTTCCAAAATAATTTTGACACATTAAAGAGATTGCAGTAGACACACTTTGATGTACTGAGTTGGCCATGTTGCAGTCACCAAGATTTTATTCTGGAAAATGATGAAAGATCTATTGAGACCTTTACTTGCTGTGTTGCTCTTGTGGATACTTCCATCGGTGGTTGCCGCACAAACTGCTATGTGGGTAGGAGCTACCGACAATAGATGGCGCACGGCCTCCAACTGGAGTCCTGCAGTGGTGCCCGATGAAAATACAGACGTTATAATCAATTACGTGCCCGGTAACAACCAATGTACACTTAGAAATGGGGCAGGGGTAGGAAAATGTAAATCGCTGACAATCGGCACTGGTGCTACCGCTACCGTATTCACGGAGAATGATGGACTATTTGTTTATGGTAATCTTACCATTGGCAGCAATGGAACATTCACCGATGATGGAGGTCACTTAAGGGTGCAGGGAAATTGGATTAATAACGGAGTATACACTGCCGGAAGTGCTAACCGAAGGGTTTATTTTATTGGTACTAACCAAACGATAGGCGGATCCACATCCACCACATTTGAAAAACTTTATATCAACTCGGGCAGCGTGGTTACGTTGGCACAAAACATTTCAATTTCTAATTTTATTGAACTGGATGGCACCTTGGACCCGACCCCTTCTTTTTTTGTAACTGCTGGAGTAAATGACATCAACATTAAAGCTGGAGGCGAACTCATCGTAAAGGCTGCTACCTATTCCGGTAATTATTCCGCTGGAAGCGCGCAAAATGATGCCAATTCTTCTGTTATTAATTATGCGTCAACAACTGTGGACCAAACCATTGACCCCACTGAAACGTACGAGGTTTTGAAAATCAGCGGTAGCATGACCAAAAGTCTCTCTGCCAATACTACCATCAATCGCGATTTATTAATTCAGGGTGGAACGCTGGATTTAAAAACATTTACAGCCAACAGAAGCAGTAGTGGTGGTAGTCTGACAATGACGGCTCTTACTACACTTAAGATTGGAGGCACCAATACCTTCCCCACCAACTACAGCTCAATATTACTTGCAACCAACAGTTTGGTAGAATATTACGGAACCAACCAAACAGTAAGGGCATTGAGCTATGGAAACCTGACATTAAGTGCCACCAATACTGCCACTAAAACAATGCCTGGAACAGCTTTTTCTGTTGCAGGTAATTTTACCAGCACCACAAGCGCGGGCACGCTTTCTTACACAGCTGGAAATAACATTACCGTAGGTGGCAATATCAATATAGGCGCTTCGAATATTTTTACCAGTACTGCATTTTCTCACTCCTTCGGTGGTAACTGGATTAATAACGGTACCTACAACGGTTGTGGAAGTATAGTCACCGCCACAGGAACAGGTTCAACTTGGAGTGGAAGTGGTGTTAATAATTTTGGCGACTTGATCATTTCGGCCAATGGTACAATTGTGAACCAAAACACTTCCCTTTCAGTGTGTGGCAACTTTTCAACAACAGGTGGAGGGTCATTTACCCACAACACAGGAGGCACAGGAACATTTACCATGACCGGCATCAGCAAAACCATTGCTGGAAGTAATATTATACTGGATGATCTCATTATAGGTACAGGTGGTAGCATCAGTACCACAAGCACAATGTCCATCGCAGGCGATCTTACTGCAACAGGTACCTTCACTTGCAGTGGTGGTACGATTGGGCTAACAGGAGCCGGGAAAATACTGAGTGGCACAGGTGCATTGCAGTTCTTTGCGCTCAATGTCTCCGGAACAATTACTACTGCCCGCAATCAATCCATTGCTTCCAATCTTTCAGTCACAGGCTCACTCACTGGCACCGCCAATACGACCACCTTCAATGGTACTTCCACGCTTTCTGGAACTGCCAATCTCTTTAATGTAACAGTAGCAGGGGCAAGTAGCTTAACCATGGGCACAGGCGCTTCATTGGGTATAGCGGGTGCTGTCAGTTCACCTGGCTCTTTCAATCCCACCTCTAATGTACCAAACACAGTAATCTACAACAGCAGCGGAGCTCAAACATTGGTGTTCACCACTTTCCATAACCTGATCTTATCTAATGGCAACGTCAAAACGCCATCAGCTGCAACTAGCATCAATGGTGATTTGACAATAGGTGCAGGCACAGTATTTACAGGTGTCAGCTATTTACATACGTTAGGGGGTAACTGGATCAACAATGGTACATTCACATCATCCACATCCACTTTTACATTCACTGGTAACAGTGATGCAACCATTACCGGCACCACCACATTCAACAACCTTACTGTCAACAAGGGTTTTGCCAATAAGGTGACCCTAAACAACAACGTGACTGCGCTCAACCTCACCATGACAGCAGGAAGGATGTTCACCGGCTCCAATTCGATTGTTATCAATAACAATCGAACTGGAAACGGAATAATCCTGGGAACAATCACCCGAAATCTTGCCGCCTTTGTTCCTGGGGTCGAATACGCTTTCGAGGGACCGAATAATTTCATCAACTTTCAATCGATCTCAGGCGGCACCAATACCATCAACACAGTTACGGTTACAGTAACTGTGGGTCCGGTCGCTACTTTTGCCGCGGCCGCTTGTATGAATAGACAATACAGCATCAGCATGGGGGGAGGAGCCACTTCTGTAATCGCAACACTTCGACTTCATTACGAAGACAGTGAGGTGAACGGTAACATCGAAAATCTTAGCACCTTCTGGAGAAATGCAGGGTCATGGGTAGACCAGACCAATGCGAACACTTCCAATGATGACTTTAATAACTGGACACAAAAAACCTCTGTGGATTTAACTGCCTCTGCACTTTGGACGCTCTCTGAGGATCGAGTTAAATTTACCTGGACAGGTGCAACAAGCTCCGCATGGGGCATTGCTTCCAACTGGTCTCCAGCTGGCGTTCCAACGCCAACCGATGTAGTTCGCTTTGGTGATTTTGCATTTACCAATCAACCCACTGTTAGTTCTATTGCAGAATGTCGGAAAATCTATTTTGAATCCCTCAAAGCCACCACACTCACCCTTGCCAGTGGATCGCTTAGCGTGTCGGGAAACATAGATGGGCTATGGTCCGTAGACCAAACGCACCAGATCATTGTAGGTGCCAGTACCCTGATTGCATCTGGGGACGTTACATTGAGCGATGGCACTGCCAACCGAAAAATCAATATTTCTGTGGCCACAAGTGGCGCTTTTAATGTAGCTGGTTCACTGGTGCAACGGGGTGGAGCAGAGGTCACTTTTGTGGGCGGTGGTCAATTGAATATAGGGAAAAACTACAATTACGTCAATGGAACCTTTACCCCATCTCTGGGAAAGGTAAGCTATGTTGGTCTTTCTGATCAGTTAGTAGCAGGGCTTACTTATTACGACCTTAGTTTCGGCAAAACGGGAGGTACAGCCACCATAGGAGCACTGACAACAGTCACCAATAACATGAAAATGGCTACGGGTGGTCAGGTGGATGTTGCTGCAACTTTGAATGTAACCGGCAACATCGACATAGGGACATCCACAGTCTTAAACATACCAACTTCCAATGAAATTAATATAGGAGGCAATTGGTTGTTGTCGGGCAATTTTGTTCCAGGATCAGGTACAGTTACTTTTAATGGTACCGGGCCTCAAACAACCAATGCAACCTCCTTCAATCATCTTACAGTGAATAAGTCGGCCGGTACTTTAACTATTTTAGGAAATATAGGCATCAATGGCAACATCAATGTGCAGTCGGGTACTGTAGATGTGTCTACTTTCAATGTAACACGAAGCGTTACCGGAGGGACAGCCTCGCTGGGAGCAAATGCAACCGCTCGTTTTGGCGGTGCTGGTTTTCAGCTCACGAACTTCGGTGCGCTCATTGCTGACCCTTCAAGTACTGTCGAATTCTACGGTGGCTCTTCAAGACCCATTCCCCCTGTAACTTATGGTAACCTGCTCATCAGCGGGGGAGGTATCAAATCGATGGTGGCTCCAACTGCCGTTCAGGGTAATTTAACTGTAAGTGTTGGTGCCACGTTGCAATTGCCTACTAGCACTTTAACACTAAACGGTAATATCATCAATAACGGAACATTGGATGGAGCACCCGGTACACTCATTCTCAACGGAACCGCCAAAACCATAACAGGTGGCTTCACCATAAAAGAACTTATTGTCAATGGTGAATACAATGTGATCTCTGGAAATCTCACCATCAATGACAACATAGATGTATCCGCTACTGGTGACTTTGATGTAGGTGGCACTTCTACAACTGTGCATGGTAATTTGACTAACTCTGGTATATTGTTCTCCAGCGGCATCACAACTTTTACTGGTCTGCAGGCACAAACAATTCAATTGAATAATTCCATATCATCGACCTCTACAGGTGTCGTCAATTTTAATGGTTCTGTATCACCCATCCTCAACAGTAATACTTCACCCACATTGGCAACTGTCAACATTAACAATACAGCACCCATCAATCCATCGCAAGCTTGGACAGTCGCGGTCTCTATGAATGTTGCTGCAGGAGCAACCTGGAATGGAGGAGCATTGAATCATGTCATGGGCCGAAATTTTGTAAATAACGGGACGGTGACCAGTAGTGGTACCCTTTCTTTTATTCCAACTGCACCTTTCCCAAATGCGACCATCAACCTTGGAAATAATTTTATTACTACAGGAACTGTTGTTTTTGGCGGAACTGTGCCCATCACACTCGTAGACAATACACCCTCTTTTACTTCTGTAGATATTACCAACACCGCGGCAACAGGGCTAACTGCCGCTACCAATTGGACAGTAGCAGAAAATCTGTTCATTGGAGCGGGGGCAGAGTTTAAAGCAGGCACGGGATTAACCCACACGATTTCCGGTGAATGGACAAACAATGGCACATTTTCAGGTGGTACTTCCTCCGTAATTTTCAATAGCAACACGGGACTCGATGAAATAACCGGAAGTGGAATCAATAATTTCTATAACATCACTTTTGATGTTGGCTCAAGCATGGATGTAACCTCAGACATTTTCGTTAGTCGCAACTTTACCAACAATGCCACGGCATTGAACCTAACCAACGCAGATGTAAGTTTTACAAGCGCTACCCCTTCTGTCATAGATGGAACCACGATTACGGATTTTAGTGAACTGGTAATAGATAAAACTGCAAGTTCAGTAAGACTTGATAATGACATCATTGTGGAACAATTATTAACGTTAACAAACGGAACTCTAAACTTGAATGCCAATGAATTAAGTATAACATCTTCATCCGCAACTGCCATCACACGCACCAACGGATACATACTAAGTGAAGACAACGCTTACAATAGCCTTGTCAACTGGGCAATCGGTACCGATGCTAACCCTCACATATTTCCTTTCGGAAACAGTACTTCCGATTATATTCCATTTACGTTTGACCTATCCACCGGAGATGCAGGCACCGTGTCAATTGCCACCTACGCTACAGGTAATGATAACCTTCCTCTGCCTCCTGGTGTTACTCATCTCTTCGATGCAACTGGTGTTGATAATAGCCTCAACACAGTAGATAGATTTTATTTGGTAAGTCTTAACGGAGAAACTACGCCCAATGCAGACATCACTTTTACTGCAAGTGCAACGGAAGTCGGTACTATTACCTCCCTGCTTGGTCAACGATGGAACGGAACCTTTTGGGATACCCCTCTGCCTGCACAAACAAGTGGTGCCACCTCAGTGACCGTACCTAATGTAACCCAGTTTTCAACTTGGGCCGTCTCGGGAAATAGCACGCCATTGCCCATAACACTCGCCAGCTTTATCGCCCGTCAAAACAACAAGAGCATAAAATTAGAATGGTCAACAGCTTCAGAAATCAACAACGATTACTTCGAAATACAAAAGTCATCAGATGGCACTCAGTTTTATACAATTGGCAATGTAAAAGGAGCCGGCAACTCGACTGAAACAAAAAAATACAGCTTCAACGATAAGGAATTAAAGAGTGGAAGATTTTTCTACCGATTAAAACAAGTTGACCTCGACAAAAAATATACTTACAGCTACATTGTAGCGGTACAAATAAGCCATATAAATGCTGCTGACATCACATTTGAGATCTATCCTAACCCGGTTACAGAAACTTTGTTTGTTAACCACGCTGGACTGGAAAACGAACTGGTGCTGATTCAATTAATAGATGCATCTGGAAAAATAATTCTGAAGCAGGAAAAACAGATCTTGCTGGACAGTGATCCCATAGAAGTAAATCTAATGTCACTAAAACCTGGCCCATACATCGTTCAGATCATTTCAAATGGAAGCAGCGAATCGCGTAGGGTAATGAGGAGCAACTAACAATGATTTACTCCTGATTGGAGTTAACCATAACAGTGCGTTCTTCAGACTCTTTTGCTACCTTTTTGAGGTTTTGAGCGTAGCGTTTCTGAAGGTCCTTAGCCTTTTTCTGCACCATCTTATCGTGCTTCAATCCAGGTTTAGGACAATCCCATTCTTCAATACTGGCCAATTCCTTGGTTTTGCGCTCTTGAAAATACGCAACACTGTTGATGGCTTGCGCTTCTTTTCTTTTGGCCATCAAATAACGCATACGGTGTGCTTTGGCTTTTTTCAGCTTTACCACTTCAGGCGAAGGACAAACCATGGGATTGGTCTGACACGCCATGGCTGCAAGGGTCAATATGGCTAGAAATCTCGGTAGCATCCTGTTTTCTACTCAACGATAATTTACCTAAAATATTTCATATAGTAAATTGAATCATAGTGAGTTACCTATAATCAACTCAATAAAATGCTCTATTAAAGTTTTACTTGAGGTAAATACCAGAGCGCATTTCCGGCCAATTCAGTGCAACATATAATTCCAATGGGCTTATAAAATGCCTAAATTCATTTCCTGAATTCAACGTTTCAAAATATCAATTTTTGCAATGAGCGCATTTAAATTCACCCTGAATCAAAAAGAAGTAGAGGTAGATGCCGCAGAAGACACGCCCTTGCTTTGGGTACTCCGCGACAACCTGGCGATGACAGGTACCAAATTTGGCTGTGGCAAGGCACTTTGCGGTGCCTGCACCGTACACCTGGACGGCCAGCCTGTGCGCTCATGTTCATTGCCAATTTCCGCAATTGGCGAAAAGAAAGTCACCACCATTGAAGGAATTGCCAATGGGGAGTTGCATCCGGTACAAAAATCATGGATAGCAGAAGACGTACCGCAGTGTGGCTACTGTCAATCCGGTCAGATCATGACGGCAGTAGCATTGCTCAACAACAACAGTAATCCTACTGACGAGGACATTGATGAGGCCATGGCTGGAAATATCTGCCGCTGTGGTACGTATGTTAGAATCAGAAGAGCCATTAAACGCGCAGCAAAAGAAGGGAACTCATGAAAGACAAAATAGTTAAAATAGACAGGAGAACTTTCCTGAAGACAACCTCCATCAGTGCTACCGGATTGCTGCTCGGCATGCATTTCAGTTGTACCAATACCGCCAAAAAATTGATGGGCGATCCCTCAGCTAACTTTTCTCCCAACGTGTACCTCAACATCAATGGATCCGGTGACGTCACCATCATAGCACATCGGTCGGAGATGGGCACAGGAATAAAAACCAGCTTACCACTGGTACTGGCCGATGAACTGGAAGTGGACTGGGAAAAAGTGAAAGTAGTACAGGCAGTAGGGGATGCCAAATATGGCGACCAGAATACTGACGGCTCCTACAGTGTGCGCATGTTTTACCCCATCATGCGCAAAGCGGGTGCCACCGCACGCAGAATGTTGGAACAGGCAGCCGCCAACGAGTGGAAAATAGATGTAAGTGAATGCAAAGCGAAGAATCATGAAGTGATCAACAGCGATGGTGATGTGTTGGGGTTTGGATACCTCGCTGACAAGGCAGCCTTACTTCCTATGCCCGAAGAGCATGAGGTTAAACTTAAATCACCTGAAGAATTTAAATTCATCGGCAAGAAAACTTCCATAGTCGATCTCGAAGACATCGTGACAGGAAAAGCCATCTTTGGCTTGGATACAAAACTGGAAGGTGCCAAAGTTGCACTGGTTAAAAGACCACCAGTAGCAGGAGGGAAGGTGAAATCTTTCAACGCTGATGCTGCCATGCAAATACCTGGTGTACAAAAAGTATTTGAAATCACCTCACCCGGCTTTCCCCTTCAATTGGATGCGCCACTGGGAGGAGTTGTAGTGGTGGCTGACAATACCTGGGCTGCCATGAAAGGACGTAATGCCTTGAAAGTTGTATGGGACAATGGTGTGAATGGCAACTACGACTCGGACGCTTACATGGAAACCATGATGCAAAAGGCAAAAGTAAAAGGAAAAGTAAGACGCAAACAGGGTGACGCAGACAAAGCATTGCAAGCAGCCAGTAAAAAAGTAGAGGCGGAATTTCGAGTGCACCACCTGTCGCATGCACCCATGGAAACGCCCTGTGCAATGGCCCATTTCAAAGATGGCAAAATAGAAGTGTGGGCACCTACCCAGGAACCGCAATGGGCGCGTGGTGCTGTGGGTGGAGCTGTGGGGCTTGAGGAAAAAAATGTAACGGTTAACGTTACGCTGTTGGGTGGCGGTTTCGGAAGAAAATCAAAACCCGACTATGTGGTGGAAGCGGCCATCATCTCCAGGGAAAGTGGTTTTCCCATCAAACTCCTGTGGACTCGCGAAGATGACATTCAGCACGATTACTACCATGCCAACTGCGCACAACACATCAGCGTAGGACTGGACGAATCAGGAGCAGTAAATGCGTGGCGGCATCGTACCGTTTTTCCTGCCATTGGATCTACTTCCAATGCCAAAGCCAATGAACCTTCGGGTGCAGAACTTTCTCAGGGGGTACTGGATATGCCCTACGACATTCCCAATGTATCCTGCGAAAGCAATAATGCCAGTGCCCAGGTGAGGGTAGGATGGTTGCGTTCGGTAGCCAACATCAATCATGCTTTTGCCATCGGCTGTGTACTGGATGAAGTAGCAGAGAAACGAGGCGTAGATCCGGCACAAAATTTACTGGATTTACTGGGCAATGACAGGAACATCGACATGGATGCGTTATCCAAAGAGTTTTGGAATTACTCAGAAAAGTTAGAGGAATTTCCCTGGAACACTGCGCGATTCAGAAATGTCATAGAAGAAGTGAAGAAATTATCTGGCTGGGGCAAGTCTATGCCAGCAGGAAGTGCCATGGGTATAGCAGCCCATCGGAGCTTTCTGAGCTATGTGGCCTGCGTGGTGGAAGTAAAAGTGGAGAACGGAAAAGTGAAAATCCCTAAAGCCTACTATGCAGTGGATTGTGGAGTGGCCGTTAACCCTGAGCGTGTAAAAGCTCAATTTGAAGGTGGCGCTGTTTTTGGTGCAAGCATTGGATTGAAAAGCAAAATCACTGTGAAGAAAGGCATCGTACAGCAAGGCAACTTCGACACTTATGAAGTTGCACGCATTACTGATGCTCCTGTGGAAACAGAGGTATTCATTGTGCCCAGCAACGAGAAACCAACTGGAGTAGGGGAGCCACCGGTGCCCCCTTTTGCCCCAGCGCTTTGCAATGCCTTGTATCGTGTTACGGGAAAGAGAATAAGACAACTTCCCATCACAGTATAATTCTAGGGTAATTCAAAGAAATACATGGCTGATTATCTTCACCAGCGTTAAGTTATGGCTTCTGGGTTGTGATCGGCTCACGATTTGCATAAATTGCGGGCCATTCAGAATTAACAAAAAGTAAAATTATGAGATTGCAAAATGTAAGCATAACAGCTGTATTCCTTACTTTATTGATGGCATGTACGCCAGCCAAAAAAGAGGAAGCAACTGAAACACAAACAGAAGAAATGCCGGCAGCAAATCCTACTGCATCGGCCACCATGAACAGTGCCAGTGGAAGTACTGCTAATGGAACTGCCACTTTTGAACAAACAGGTGAAAAGACTGTAAGAATGACAATTGAAATGATTGGCCTTACTCCAGGTGAGCACGCTTTGCATTTGCATGAATTCGGAGACTGCAGTGCACCTGATGCTACATCAGCAGGCGGACATTGGAATCCGGGTGGCATGCAACATGGAAAAAGAGGCGAAGGTGAATACCATGCTGGCGATGTCATCAACCTGGTAGCTGACGCAGAAGGCAAGGTATCGTGGAGTGAAGAGATTGAAGGATGGACCATTGGCGGTGATGAAACCACCAACATCCTTAACAAAGGAATTATCATCCATGATAAACTGGATGACTTCAAAACACAACCAACAGGCGCTGCCGGTGGCCGCGTAGCCTGTGGTGTGATCTCCGCATCCAATAACTAACCGCACTTCTGTAAACCATAAAAGGCATCTCTATGAGATGCCTTTTTTTATTATATCTCAAGGCGCTTGTCTGCAAATGGATATTACCTATATTTGTATTATACAACTTTGTATAATACAACATTGTGAAAAAGAAGAATCCCTTCAAGTACGGTGAACTGTCAACAGGCGAGAATTTTTGTAACCGGAAAACAGAAATAAAACGGTTGCATAATGCCTTCAGAGACGGGCAAAGCATTGTAATAATATCACCACGCAGATGGGGTAAATCCTCATTGGTTGACCACGCCCTTAATACTTACAAGGGGAAACTGTATCAGGTGAAAATTGATTGTTTTGGCATTAGTTCGTCAAAAGAGTTTTATGCAACGATGCTCAAGTCTGTTTTATTGGCCACTACATCCAAGCTCAGGCAGTTGACCGACACTGTAACGAAACATATTAAGTCTTTTATACCGTACATCAAGTATACGGTTGGGGAAGGTGAGGAGCTCAGCATCTCGTTGGATTTCCCGGAATCCAAACTGGATCCTGGTGCTGTATTGGATCTTGCTCAAAAAATTGCCCATCAACGAAAGATACGGGTGGTAGTGTGTGTAGACGAATTTCAAACAATTGCAGAATGGCCGGATGGTGCAATTGTACTGGAAAAACTGCGGTCGCATTGGCAAAAGCACAAAGAGGTTACGTATTGTCTTTATGGAAGCAAAAGGCATGTCATGAGTGGGTTGTTCTCTCATTCATCACAACCATTTTATCGCTTCGGGGAGACCATCTTATTGAATAAAATTGAGCACAAGGAGTGGGTGAGTTTTCTCCTGAGTGAATTCAGGAAAACGGGTAAGAGCATTACCATTGAGGTAGCACAGGATCTGGTCACTCTCGTGGAGGCGCATTCGTATTACGTGCAGTACCTGGCTCGAATTTGTTGGAACAATGCAAAGGATAAGATTACACCCGCCATTCTTAAAGATTCCTGGGCCGAATTACTGAACGATCACCTGGCTTTGTTTCAGAACATCGTAAAGGGGCTGACACTGTACCAAACCAACTACATCAAGGCGTTGCTGGCTGGTGAGACACAGATGACCTCACAACGCGTTCTGCAAGCTTATCAGTTGGGCAGCCAGGGAAATATCAAGCGAATAACCAATGCCTTAGAGGATCAGGAGATTGTTGATTACTCCACTGAAACGCCTTCGTTCTGTGATCCTTACTTTGGTCCGCTTTTCAAGAAGTATTTTGTTTCCTTGTAGCGTTCCAGCAGTCTGCCTGATCAATGGCTGGTGGTATTCTCGCTCATTCTTACAATCATCTCAAATGCCCTTATTATGATATAGGGGGCAGTAGCTCAGAATTCAATTTAACATAATATAAATTATATAACTCTTTGCCTTGCTGCTGCCTGACGCTCAGTTATATAATGATATTATGTTAACCATCTCCCGCAGGCTTGCGCGCGGATCTGCGCGAGCGGGATCTGGGGGTTTTCGGCTTCGAATTAAGTTCGGGGTTTGTTCCGCACATGCCAACGCGCAGTTATATAATTTGACGTTATATTAAATAGCCGCTCGGCCAGCGCGCAATGCTTACCCGCTGCCGTGCCCTGTCCAAGCGCCTATTAATAGTTTCCCCAACGCGCTTTTGCGCTAAGGCGCAATCACCAAACCCTAAGCAAGAGATTTCCAGGCAAAGTTGAAGAACATGACCAGAACCCAATCTGGTTCTTTGCCTGTAAACCACTTGCTCGCCAACGCTTTATTTAAAAGCATTCAATCAATCTTGTAGATCATCTGATCTCTTGCCCTTAAATAAATACGCCCGTCCGGCTTTGTACAGACTTTACAATCTATTGTATTGAACTTTGTACCCAACGGATGTCTTTCACGTTCGTATTTGCTGCATTCGATAACCAAACCTGTTGATAGTCCTTGGTTGGGCAATGGCCTTACTCTTATCCGATTCGTGAATGGATCAAGATAGTTTTCGCACTTAACTCCTTGGATATAATTACCGATGATCAGCGGAATCTCCATATTAGAATTCATTTTTAAAACGCTCAAGCCGCTGGGCTTTTACTTTTTCCATTGATGAAAAAGTAAACAAAAAATCTAGGCAAAATTATGCTTCCCCCCACATGCCAACGCACCCCCGCAATTTTGCCAGCCCACCGCGCTTATTTAACATAATATTGTTCGGTGGCAATTTCTTTGAGTCTCTTTTCTAATTTTTGATAATCACCGAGATAAGCATTCATCAAACTTTTCCAGAGCTTACCATGATTTGGCACCTTGAAATGCAACAGCTCGTGAACGATCACATAGTCGCCCAATTTCTTCTCCAGTTCAAGAAGTTCTTTGTTGAAATTCAGATTTCCATCTGTTGAACAAGAAGCCCATTTATTTTTCATTGGCCGGACAGTTACGGATTTTACTTTTATGTCCATATCCTTGGCCAATTCTTTTACTCTTGCTTTAAACTCGCGCTTTAGCTCCTTCTCCTCTATCATAATTCGTATGCAATAAACAAATGGTTAAACAACTGCTCAATAATGGTAGCGGCTTTATCGATGTCATCTTCTTCAGCCAGTACTGCATAGTATGCTCCTTTTCTAAGTTCTCTCAATTCTTTCTCGCTTGATTTCCAATTCGGATTATTGACAAACTCTTCTTTAATCTGCTTGGTTACACTTTCAGCATTCTTCAAATTGCTATCGAGCAATGTCCGATAAATAAAGAATGTTAACCCATCAAATCCTTTTTCGGCTTGCTCCTTCTTTCTTCTAATATCATCTTCGTATATCTTTTTGATTTCCTCAAGTGCTTCCTGAGTGCTTACCTGTCGATTCTCAAAATTCTCTCTAACCTGTTCAGCACGCTCGAGCAGACCTATTAGGAATGGGTCCTCTGATTCTTCCTCAGCTATTCTTTCAATACTCTTAACCAAGTTGATTACCCGCGTATTGTCATTGTCCTGGGAGTCCTTAATCTTCTGAATTGTCTTTTCGTTGATTTCAAAGAATTCGTTGGCCTGCTCCAGATTCCCGATACCAATTTTTTGTTGAATCAGTTCATTCGTTTTGCGTTGAAATTCGCGATCTACTTGAACTCTTTTGGTATATGCATTTCTAACCACTTTGAATATTGCTGAAAGCGTTGCATAATCATCAATGTACGGTCGCAAGAACTTATCCGGAGAAATGATCTCGTAGAGCATTTCAATTTCCTTGTAGAGTTTGAAGAACTCTTTACGGATTGACTTATCTCTAAAATGGGCAATCAGGTTGTCGGTATCCTTATCATTGAAATTATGTGTGATTAGGCCAAGATATTTTGGAACATGCTCTTCCATTTTGGCTTTGAATAAATGTTTTAAGAGATTGATGTCTTTAACAATGGCATTGATCTCATCACTGTCAAAAGCCAAAGCTTTTTCAAGGTTCTCAAAGATGCCTACAAAGTCCAGCACAAAGCCGTGAGGCTTTACCATATCCTTTTCTTCGTTCTCATACGGACGATTAACGCGAGCAATCGCCTGAAGTAAAGTATGATCTCGCATGGGCTTATCCAGATACATGGCATACAAAATAGGCGCATCGTATCCAGTGAGTAATTTCTCCGTGACGATCAGAATTTTAGGATACTCTTCAATCTTTGTGAATTTCTTTCGAATGTCCTTTTCCTTTTTCGAGTCGAGGTGATGCGACTTCAAATCTTCGGTGTCATTGTTATTCCCAGTATAAACAACTTCCGAGTACTCTTTTGGTAAGTGCTTATCAAGTGCTTTTTTGTACATGGCGCAAGCTGGACGGTCCACTCCTACCAGAAAAGCCTTATACCCCAAAGGTTCAACATTCTCTTTGAAATGCTTTGCCACGTACTCAGCCACTTTTTCGACCCTCTCCTGCCCTTTCAGGAAGTTTCGGGTATTCACGGCTCGATCCAAAATCTTGTTTAATTCTTCTATATCATTGACACCATATGCCTCAGCCAGATTGAGAAACTCTTTTTCCAGAATCTCTTTAGGGACGAGCATTTCATTTGGAGCCATACCGTAAAACAACGGCAAGGTTGTACCATCTTCAATGCTATCGGCAATTGAGTATTTGTGCAAATAACCTTCCTTGTCATCAATGCCAAACGTTTTAAAAGTTCCTCTTCCGTAAACCGTCTTATCAATAGGTGTCCCAGTGAAACCAATAAAGGTGGCATTCGGAATAGCTGCCATTAGAAAGTTACCCAAATCACCACCGGTGGTCCTGTGCGCTTCATCTATCAACACATAGATATTCTTGCGCATATTCACTTCAGCTGGCATATCTCTGAATTTGTGAACCATGCTCAGAATAATTCCCCGATAGTCTTTCTTTAAAAGCTTTTGAAGGTCAACAATGTGTTCAGCCTGAACTACATTGTTAACCCCAACCGAACTTAAGTTTTTCAGCATCTGATCTTCCAACTCATTGCGGTCGATCATCAGGAGGATCGTAGGCTTTTCAGACTCGGGTGCTTTAAAGAGTAGCTCGGCAGTTTTTATCATGGTATAGGTTTTACCACTCCCTTGCGTGTGCCAAACCAATCCTCTGGTTTTAGTTTTGTCTAACGCCCTTTCCACTACTTTCTCAACTGCGGTCTTCTGATGCTGTCTTAGGATATATTTATTAAGCTCTTCATTTTGCTCCGCAAACACAATGAACTTACCCAGGTAATCAAGCACATTATCCCTTGTGCAGAATGATTTTACCTTGGCTTCCAGATTGCCAATTTCTTCCTCTTTCCAGTTGAATATATTTCTTCTAATGGTATTCCAGGTTACTCCATACGAAAAGCCAATACTTTCGGTGGCCGTATAGAGTTGTTGAGGAACAAACATCTCCGGAGTTTCTCTGTGATAGCGCCTTATCTGATCAACACCTAAAGCAATGGCTTCATCTTTGGTGGCATTTTTACATTCAATGACCAAGACAGGAATACCATTGACAAGGAAAATCACATCTTCACGATTGGCATATTGTCCATTGAACAAATAATATTCCTCAGTAACTTCATACACATTCCTTTCAGGATGTTCAAAATCAATAAGCTTTAAGTTAAACTCTCTTTTTTCCTCTTTACTGAAATATGTCTTTTGCCCTTGAAGGTGTTCTAAAAATTCGCGATTACCTTGAATAGTAGGAAGAGGTAAATCAAGTTTTCGCAGAAGCTCTTCCTTGGAATCTTTGTACTTTGGATTGAAGTTCTTTACAGTCTCAAAAAGTAATTCAGTAAAATATCGGGAAGCATTCTTTGCTTTCTCTCTAGGTGATATTCCAGAAGTATCAAACTCTCTTCTTGATTCGGCCTCGCTTTGCGAAACGAAACGCCAGCCTATTTCCTGCGCATATTTTAATATGCGTGCCTGCACGCTTTTATGTTCGCTGGGCTTAGACATTATTCAGGTCTTCAAAATCAAATTTGAATATTTTAAGAAGCATATCCACCATCGTACTATTTCTAGACTGAATATGATTTTTAGTCCAATTATCGGCATGAGCAAGTGTAGTTTGCTTCCCGTTTAGGTTAAACTTTATGTTGTTTAACGCTAACCCATTTTTATAACCTATATGGATTTTATTGCCAAGGATATTGGCTTCATGCTTTCCTTGTTTTCTATCAAATGATTGATTCGATAATTTAGAATTATAGCCACTCAATGTGAGATTGCCAAAGCAATGAACCATTTCATCATATACTTTTTGTGTTTCTTCTTTGTCCCCATTTCCAATCATATCTATCCAGTAGGCAGGAATATTTTTTCCTTGAGGAAAAATATGCTCAATTGTCCAAACGAATAATCCCTTCTCATTTCTGGCCCACAGATTTGGCGCATACTCCCGGCTATGACTTGTCTCATCAAGTTTTGCCAAGGCATAACGTGCCATGCCCTCATTGTTGTAAAAAATATTATCAGAAAGATTCTTTTCAAAAGTATCAATGGAAGAAGGCTTTCCACGACCATTCAATATTCGATGAGAAATGAACTCGTATGTTAATTTCTGTCCTGCTTTTAGCTCCTTTTGACACGCCTCTATGAGTTCAATGTTAATCGCATCTAAATCCCGTGTATTTGGAAAGTCCGTAATGTTTCTTCGGAAATAGTATTTGCAAAGAAGGGCTACTATTTTATCCAGCGTATCAGATTCACCCAGGATATCTTCCGTCAATGAAAAGAGGTAAAGCAAAAATGTATAGGAAGATGCGGCTCCTATCCTTTCCAGATTAACTAACGAGGTGTTTACCTCAGAAATGGGATACTTTTCAGGTTCTATTAAAAGATTATATGTCTTGGCCTTTTCAAGGAGCTCATTGAAAATGAATTGGGCATCTTTCTTAATCAGGCTTTCATAAATGGCAATGATTGTAGATGCCGTAGCACGAGGAATCTTTTCAATTTTAATCTCTGGCCTGAATTTAAAGGCATTGTAGAACTGCCTAAGGAAACGATCTTGTTCCTTATCTTCTGGCAAACATTCCAGTAACTTTTGCCATTGGTCATACGACTCGTCTATTGATTGATTGTGTTTGTTCTCCAAAGCAGCTAACATCTTATTCTTAATAATATCGATAGCAGATAATGGAACGCCTCTGAAGTTTAATGTTTCAAAAAGCAGAAATGCTTTTGATTGGCTAGACTCTGAAATGTGTATGAAAGAAAGTCGATAAATACGATCCAATAAATCCTTTAAACCCTGATAGTCATCAGGAATATTCTTATGAAAATACCGAAATGCTTTGTTTAGTCTTCTGTTACCACAGTTTTTTGGATATTCGATATCAGGCAAAATGCCAATCTCGCTCAGGATATATTTGTAATCATCCAAATTGCTTTCCTGTGTTGAGGGTTGTACACGAAGGCAATAATTAAAATTTGTACTCTTGAATATGCCCCATGGAAGTTTCTTACCTACAACAGTTACTTTCTTAATTAGCCTTTTCTGAATACTATTACGGAGAATGATGTAGTCATCTTCTTCTTTAATATCAGGATTACTTTCAACTGCTTCTTTTGTAAACTTTGAATAGATCGCTGCTAAAAGAATGGACAAAGTTGTTAAACGTTGCTGTCCATCAACCACTTCATAAATCAATTCCTGGTCAGGGCTATACTCTATAGATTCATGTACGCAAATTACCGAACCCATATAGTGACCGGGTTCATTTTCATATATGTCTTCCAGAAGCTTGCTCCAATTGTATTTGCCCCAAACGTATTCGCGCTGAAACCTTGGGATATGGTAATGCCATTGGTTTCCTTCGATACCAATCAGAGCAGAAAATGTACTTTCACTTGGGATCATCTGGTATAATTTAGCTTGTACTATTTAAAGGAGGAACTTCTCCAAATTTCTGACGATATTTTTCTAACAAGTCGTGCTCTCTTTTTTTAGGCTTGCTGCTAACCTCAAGTTTCACATATAGCCCATTTATTGGAAAGAGATTTCTAATAGCCTCAATCTCTTTGTATTTCTTTGCCCCACTATGTGCTGTTGCTTTCAGTTCAATATTCATTACCCTGCGCATCATCTTTAATCTGGTATTAAAATTTTGCTTTGTTGTTTGTCCAATGTAAAGAATACCAGCTTTGTCATCATTCGCCACCCTTTTTATTACTGCTAGTTTTCCATCCTCATTCTTGGCAAATAGAATATATACCCCCTTTTGAGTTGCCATTTTCGGTGGGATACAATGAATGTCATCAAGCTTTATAGTCATAACACTAGGGTTCAGCGGCCATACTTAGCGGACTCTCTTCGTTGATTTTATGAGTTACAAGCTTCTTAAATTCAATATTATTCACTCTTCGCTCTCCTATCATCAATTCATGCAATAGGGTTTTGAACAGCTCGGAAAGGGCTTTCTTTTTCTTCTGGTGAAACTCTATTTTATTGTCTAACCCTTGCAGTACAGATACTACTTTTTCTTGATAATCAATTTCAGGCCTTGGAAAATGTAAGCCTCCAAGTCTTGATTTTGAGAGATTTGGAATTGTGGTTCTATTGCCAGCGTCTTTAACATAACTCGTTTCTTGTACAATCAAGCTCATCCAATACATAAAGTACTTAGGTATAATACTTTCTTTTTTTCTTCTTCTTAATCTGTGCAAATGATTCTGATAATAAATTCCTTTTTTATTATACTCCCAAATTGCAGTTCTGCCAACATCTCCACCCTCACATACAAGTAAATCATCCCTCTCAAGAGTAAATTTTATTTCCTCATCACTAGAGAAATTCATTTCATCCAATTCTGCAAAATCAATGTATCCCCAAAAGACATTCGCAGTTCTTAGAAAGGGTCTTTGATTTTTTCCAATTCTATTTGATTTAGAAACTTGTTTGCCTTGCTGGATATCGAACAAACTTTCAATTTTCACAACCTCCCAACTTTCCGGCACCAAACCTATCTCTGTTTGTTTTTGAGGTTCGTTGTTTAGTCCTTCAGTAAAAAGCTTTTGCATCACAGCTTTCTTCAGCTCTATGATAGTTTGAATTAACTTATCCTGCAGCTCGATGGCTTTTTGAACTGTAGAAAGAATGTGGGCGATCTTACGCTGTTCGTCCAGCGGTGGCTTAGGGATTGTAAATTCAGATAGTCTTGATTTTGACAAATTCGGTATTGTAGTGATATTACCTCTTCCGAAATACACCTTTGCGTAAATGAATGCATACTGCATCCAGTACAAGACAAATACAGGGTCAATATCCTCTTCCTTTGATCTTACTCGGTGTAAGTGATTTTGATAATAGCAACCTTCAAGCTCATTCTTCCAAATAGCTGTTCGCCCAATATCTCCGCCTTCACAAATCAGTAAATCATTGAATTCAAGTTTGTATTTTTCCTCTTCTTCGGGTGAAAAATGGAGATAATCAAGTTTTTCAATTGTTACTTTTCCCCATAATAAGTTAGAAGTTCTGAGAAATGGCCTTTGATTCTTCCCAACTCTATTTGCTTTAGATACAGATTTACCTTGCTGGATTACAAAAAAATCATCAATCCTACCAAATTCCCAATCATCGGGAAAGTAGCCAACATCTGTTAACTTAAATCCTTGCCTCATATCCCCAATTTCTCAAAAACTGTTCTTAATTCTTTACTATAATTTTCGGCTTCTTCTTCTAGCACATTTAATTCATCAATTATTTCAACAATAGGGCGGTATGATTCTGCCTCGGTAATTTGTATGTAACGACTTGGAGAAATGTTATAGTCGTTCTTAATAATTTCCTTTTTATCAACCAGTCGTCCAAATTTTGTCTTCTCTTTAAATGAAGTATAAGTATTCACAATTTTCTCTATACCTTTTTCTGTGATATAGTTTTTTGGATCACCTTTTTCAAATTCCCTGCCAGCATGGAGCAGATAGATTTTGTTTTCCTGTTTTTTGGCTTTGTTTAAAAAAATCACAATGCCCGGAGCAGAGGTGTTGTAAAATAAATTCTCCGGTAAGTAGATCACGCCCTCAATCAGGTCTTCATCCACAAACCATTTGCGGACATCTTTCTCCTTATTATTTCCCTGGTTGCCACTGCCACGGCTAGCGGCCCCGGTATCCAGAATCACTGCTGCCCTCCCTTCATCATTTAAGCTGCTGTAAATATGCTGCATCCAGCCCCAGTCAATCTTACCACCACATGGCCCTGCCGGAAAGCGCTCCATCTCATCATTGATAAAGAAATCATCGCTGATGTAGCTCAGGCTATCCTTGCCCTGATTCCACATGGGATTGGCCACCACCCTATCAAATATTTTGAGTTTGTTCTTTACCTTGAACTTTGGGTTCTTCAGCGTGTCCCCTATTTCAATGTCGCCTTCCATGTCGTGAATCACCATGTTCATTTTACTCATGGCCCATGTGGCAGGTGTAAATTCCTGACCGTGCAATTGAAGTGGAGCGTATTTCTTTTTCGAGCGAAGCATCATTTTCTCTTCCATAACCAACTCACACTTAATCAATAATCCACCGCTCCCGCAACACGGATCATAAACTTCCATGCCGGGTTCCAAGTCCATAATTTTTGCCATGATCATTCCTACTTCCGGTGGCGTATAAAATTCACCTGCACTTTGTCCACTGCCTTCCGCAAACTTCCTAATCAGGTATTCATAGCTTCTCCCAATGATATCGGCTTCAACGTCTTTAAGTCCGAGTCGCTTTTCGGCAATTTTTTCAATGAGTTTGCTTAAGCGATCATCATCAATATCGCGCTGTCCATGAGTTGTCGCATTGAAATCAATCCGGTCAATAATTCCCTGAAGGTCTTTGTTTGCTTTGGCAACATCTCTGAGAATATCGGTGAGCTTCTGCCCTATCTTGTCTGAAAGCGTTCTGATCACATCCCATGTTCGCTCCTTCTCAGGATCATTGGCTTTAATGGGCATGTAAAACCTTACCAATGACTTATCTTTTGAAACAAGTTGCAACGCTTTAGTCCGGCTTTTCACTTTTTCGGCTATCCTATCAATTTCATCATCAAACACATCACAAAGGCGTTTGACAAATATTAAGGGTAGAATAAAATCTTTGTATTTGGGCGCATCGGCAGCACCACGAATACTACAAGCCGCATCCCAAATCCATGCTTCCATAGATTTCACTTTCTCTCCGTTTCCGTTTTTCTTAGCCATTTAACTTCTTTCGCTTTACAAGTAATTCAGTAATTTCAACATCAAGTATCTCAGCGATACGGTATAAGTCCTCCAAACTTGGCTGCCTTCTGTTTTGCACGTAGGCATTTACCATGTTGTAGCTCTTCGATAACCTCTCAGCCAACCAGGTCTGCGTCATCCCCTTCCTTTCCAGTACCATCTTGATCTTGTTCACCAGTTTAATTTTGATGAAAAACTAAAAGTAAAGAAAGGGATTGAAAGTATCTCATAATATGAGATATTTAAGTATAGATAAAATTAAAAATCTTGAAAAATATTACTGTCGTCCTGATTGCCGGCTACTCTGATCTGTTCAAGGGAAAATACGAGGATGCATTAAAGAAGATTGAGAAGTACCCTCTTGATGTAATTCTGTTCGAACTAGTTGGAATTAATTTCCGTCTAAGAAGCGCCCTTAGCCTTCATGTGGACTATAGCGTTAAATCACAAGTAAGCTTCTTAAGGCATTGGCTTGGGGAAGATCGATATGTCTCCGACCTCTTTAAAAGACTAGATCACTTTAGCGCCACCAGCAACGGTCGTCAGCCGGTTATATTCAATCGAGCCGGGTGCTTGTACGGCATTGATTATTGCTATCGAAATCTCAAATCTAGTGATGAAAAATTCGAATACACTCGGGATTTTTGGATTGACTTGATTGAGTTCTGTTTAGCCTGCAATGATGTTGTAACTCAATACGACACTAAAGATGAAGGGTCTAAAATCAACTTGTTAGAACACATAAACGCTCAGCAGGCAATTCTTAATGAACTGAAGATTGTTTCTAATCCAATATTAGCATTCAATCGGTACATTGATCTGATTCGATATATTGAAGGCGATGCTTATTACAAAAATGAGCTTTCTTCATATTTGACGTCACTCAACCTTCCAGCTAAAACGTTCATTGAAACAATAATCAACATTTACATCAATAAAGATCAAAACAAGAAGCTTCCGTTCTTGATCTGGCTGAATCCTAAAGAAAGCCCTGATGCATTTAAATTAGTTACTTGGTTAAGCAGTCACACACTTCTCACGAAAAAACACGAGCTGGATTTGTTAACACTATACAAATGGCCGGTTTTTAAACATCAAGAGGAGAAATTTGTAGTACTTGACCCTGAGTTATTGTTGGATAAAGTGTATCGGCAATTCATTAATGACTTTTTCTTTGATCACTTGAGGCTGAAGGGTATCACATATCAGGATTATCGCAACTTTATTGGAAAGTTTTTTGAGGACTACGTAGCAAGAAATTTCAAGGGTATTCTTTCCTTGAATCGCGCCATTACCTATAAACATACTGATCAGTTAAAGTTTGGGAATCCGGAAAGAGAGCTATGCGATATTTATGTTCGTCATGGCCGAAATATTATGATAGGCCAAGTGAAGTCAACAAATTTTTCTGATGATCAGAAGTTCAAAGGCTCATTTGAATTCTACAATGGTGATACAGAAAGATTTTACAAGGATGTTGGTGTAACGCAATTGGTTCAGTCAATAGAATGGTTGAATTTGTTTGGTAATGAAATAGATAGCCCATTTCATCGAAAGACTAAATTGTATCCTGTGCTGATATTAAATGATAAGTTCTTCGAAACTCCTTTCATGTCTCAAGTACTAGACACCGAATTCAAGGCTCGACTTTCGAAGATCAACAATAGGTTTCTAATTAAAGACTTAGTTGTGATGAACGTGACTAGTGTTGAGCGCCTTCACGCCAAAAAGGTTAATAATGGTAAATTGCTTTGGCGCCTATTTTGGAGCACATCAAGGTATAGTGGAATTCTGGCTCATTTTAATAATACGCTTGATCGATTTAGGGTACAATTTCATCAAACAAAAGAACTCAAGATAATTGCTGGTTATCTAAATCTTCGAAGAAAGTAGTAGTCTTTAATCCGCACACATTTGCCATTTGCACCTGCCGCGCTCCAACCAAAAATGTCAAAAGAGTGCTCGTGTAGTGTAAGGAATGAAGGTGGTTTTTTTAGGAGGGAAATGCCAGCGCAAAACTATTAATGCCTGCCCTAACCCTAAGCTATGTTAACATAACGCAATGAACATTATATAACCTCTCTGGGTTTTGCTGTATAGGGCTAGTTAGGCTGTTTGAGTGGTTGGGTCAATTGAATATGTGACTGAAGTAAATTTAAAAATGTGTTTAACTCTTGTGCAATTTCGCACGAAAATAAAATATTAGTTTAAATGTTCCCCGGCACCTTGCCGGGGAATTTTTTTTTTCAATTTGAAGGATTCTCCTTACCTCCTTTTCATTTTAAAAACCTCTGTCTTGATTTCATCACCCTGCCTCATCTTCAGCCTTATCTCCATTTCACTTTCAGATTTGCGCTCAAAAATCAAACCTTTCAACTCAATTTTATCTTTGGTGACTTCAACCATTTCAAACGTCACGTACTTCTCTTTCGTCTCCCAGCCTACTAATTCGGGAGTAAAATGCTTTAACTTCATGCCTGTTTTGTCAAGCGTCAAGAATTCATAAAAATTCAACGACCCGTCTGCATTATGATGCCGGTACACTCCCATCATCGTTCCGTCAGCCGAAGGAGGCGACCAAATCTCCTCTGAAGTTCCGCCAAAACCATCTCCCACCCAGCTGCCTGCAAGCCAGGCGTAATCAAAAGCAGATTGCTTTGAATCAGGCTTTGATAAAGGTGAGAATGCCGATACAAACAATAATAGTGAAATGAATAAGGTAGCATTTTTCATATAGCAGAATTTTACTTCTGCAATTTAATGACTACCAGGATGAATTCAAGGGGAATACAAATACCTCTTTCTAAGCATTACCCATGCAAATGCTCTGCCTTTCCATAAAAACAATGCGCCCCTCAAAAACGCTCAGCTAGGTATTCAAATATAAACCTGAATCAGGATGCCTTTACGCCCACCTGCTTCAAAATATCACTCATCAGACACCAATTGGTGATCGATGACTGAAACAGGTTGACACCCACAAATCCCGTTAACCAAAGCCAGTTGATATTCACATAGATCGCCAGTAACAGGCTGACAATAATCATGGTGCCTGCTACAGCATGTACAATTCGGTTTCTCATTATTGGATGGTTATTTGAAGTTGGAACTTTTTATGTTCATCACGGCCATGTGTACTTTAGAACTGGATTGCTGAGATGAATTGAATTTTTCAATGGCTGCTGTCACTTTATCAACCAAATCCGCCTGCACAAACGCATAAAAAAGTACAGATGAATATTCACCTACGTTGGAGGCAAACCAGTTAGATTCCATGGGTTGATCCGATTGATCTTTATACCCCTTTACATTGGTATAAGAAAAGGCGGTAACTCCGGATTGTTTGAGCAATTGTTTGATCTCTTTTTCAAAGAATTGCACAGCAGTAATTATTAATAATTCCATGTCTTTAATTTTTAGATTCAGCACCAGTATTCTTTTCCCACTTTTTCTTCTCTGTCATGTAGTAGATCAGGGGCACTACAATCAGGGTGAGCATCGTAGATACAATAGCACCTGCCACCAGCGAGATGGCCAATCCCTGAAAGATCGGATCAAAAAGTATGATCGAAGCACCTATCACTACCGCACCTGTTGTTAACAATATGGGTGTAGTACGCACCGCACCCGCATCTATAATGGCCGTTTTAAGGTCTACCCCTTCGTTCAACCTTATTTCGATAAAGTCAATCAACAGTACTGAGTTTCGTACCATCACACCCGCAAGCGCAATCATACCAATGAATGAGGTAGCGGTAAAGAATGCACCCAAAAGCCAGTGTCCTAAAACTATTCCAATCAATGAGAGTGGGATGGCCAGCATCATCACAATGGGAGTTTTGAAATTTTGAAACCACCCAACAATGAGCATGTAAATAATAATGATCACAATCAAGAAAGCACCTCCCAGATCGCGAAATACCTCCAAAGTAATCTGCCATTCGCCATCCCACTTTACGGTGAAGTCCGACTCATCCTCTGGCTGACTCATGTACAATTCATTGATGGAGTAACCCTTTGGCAATTCTATTTTGTTGAGCTTTTCAGTCATTCCTAAAATAGCGTAGGCTGGACTTTCAAGCTCCCCTGCCATGTCTGCCAATACATACACCACCCGCTTCTGATCTTTCCTATAAATAGTCGGGCGCAAGGTATCTTTACTCACCTTCGCAAAATCACTGACTGGCACCATGTTGCCTTGCCCCCCTTTTACCTTGAGGTTTTGAATGGATCCCATGCTTGATTTGTCCTGGTCATTGAGCGCCAGAACAATCCCCACAGGCTGCGTAGCATTTTCATCATATAGATTGGAGATCGGGTACTCCCCTAGCAAATAAGTAAGGTTGCCCACCACTTGCTGGGGTACGATTCCGTGAAGCATTGCCTTTTCCCTATCAATGTCCAGTTTGTACTCTGTCTGCCCTGCCTCAACGTACCAATCTACGTCCACAACGTCATCGGTATTAGCTAATATTTCCTTCACTTGCCGCGCTACATGGATTTGTTCTGTATAATCGGGCCCGTACACTTCTACAACCAAAGTAGACAATACAGGAGGGCCCGGTGGTACTTCCACAATTTTTACATTGGCATCATATTTTGCTGCAATCTTTTGAACTCCCGGTCTCACAGCAGAGGCAATCTCGTGGCTCTGACGTGCACGGTCTTCTTTGTTGGTCAAATTGACCTGGATGTCTGCCATGTAGCTTCCTCCCCTTAGGTCGTAGTGCCTTACCAATCCATTGAATGTGATGGGCGCAGAGGTACCAACGTAATTCTGATAATGAACTACTTCAGGAACGTTGGAAATGTATTGGGCAATTTCCTTAGTCACCGCAGCCGTACGCTCCAGCGTTGTTCCTTCAGGCATATCAATTACCACCTGAAACTCGTTCTTGTTGTCAAATGGAAGCATTTTAACCGCCACCGTTTTGGTGAAGAACAACGATACCGATCCAACCAGTAATACAACCGTAATCCCCAGCATGACAAAACGTTTTACTTTACTGTCCAGAAAAGGTTGTTCAATAGCATGATACACTTTATAAATCCACCCGTGATCATGGGTCTCTTCTTCTTTGCTTTCTTGGGTATCTTTTTCCTTCAGCAGGTGATAACCCAAATACGGTGTGATGGTAAGTGCTACAAAAAGCGACAGCATCATGGCAATGGAGGCACCTATGGGCATCGGGCTCATATAAGGTCCCATCATACCTGAAACGAATGCCATGGGCAGTATGGCAGCAATCACCGTAAAGGTGGCAAGAATGGTGGGATTACCCACCTCGTTGATCGCGTAGATGGCTGCTTGTTTGAACGGCAATCGCTTTGCCTTAAAGTGGCGGTGCATATTTTCTGCTATGATAATACTGTCATCCACTACAATGCCCACCACAAATACAAGTGCAAACAACGTAATCCTGTTGAGGGTGTAGTCGAGCATGTAGTAGCTGAACAAAGTAAGCGCGAAGGTCAATGGTACGGAGAGAAATACCACCAGGCCTCCCCGCCAGCCCATCGCTAGCATCACCAACACGGTAACAGCAACGATGGCAACGGCAAGGTGAAGCAACAGCTCCCCTACCTTATGCGATGCCGTCTCGCCATAGTTACGGGTTACCGTCACATTAACATCTTGAGGAATAAGAGTTTTTTCCAGCCGTTCTATTTGATCAAGTATCTTGGCCGATACCTTCATGGCATCAGCACCTTTTATCTTTGCGATAGATAAAGTGACAGCCGGATACTCTGAAGGATTCGATGCATATGAAGTGGCTGCTTTTCCATAGCCAAACGATACATAATTTTGTGGCGTGCCCGGCCCATCTGTTATGTGTGCAACCTGATGTAAATACACGGGCATTCCTTTATTGACTCCAACTACTATTCCTTCAAGGTCTTCGACAGAGGAAAGAAAGTGTCCAGTGGTTAATAAAAATTCTTCATCGCCCGATACAAATTTACCGGATTGGGTGCTGCTGTTACTTGCTTTCACCATTTGCATGATGCCCAGCACGTCAACGCCATTCTCGGCCATCTTGTCTTTGTCCACCACCACTTTGAGTTGACGGGATCGTCCTCCGATTTCTTTGGTGATGGCCACATCCTTTATCTTCTCTATTTCAGAAGTAACTTCTTCTGCAATTTGTCTCAGTTGAAAATCATCATATACATTGCTCCAAAGGGTAACTCCCAGCATGGGCACATCGTCAATCGAACGTGTTTTAACTATTGGCTTATACACGCCTTCAGGAAAAATGTGTTCATTCTTCATCAGCTCATCATATAGCTTTACATAAGATCGTTCTGTATCCTCACCTACATAAAACTGAATGACCATCACCGCTTGTCCGTTCATGGCCATGCTATGCACATGTTCTACCCCCTTAATGTTGGAGATAATTTTTTCCAAAGGTTTTACTACCCTGCTTTCCATTTCAGCAGGTGTTGCCCCCGGATAACCAACCATGATATCGGCCATCGGCACAATGATCTGCGGTTCCTCTTCCCTCGGTATTAGAAATGAGCTGTATACACCAATCAACATCATGGCTACCATCAATAAAATGGTGAGCTTAGAGTTGATAAAAAATCCTGCTACTTTACCTGAAATCCCGTCTTGCATTCTGTTACTATTATAAACCCTTATTTACTTCATTCGCCACGCGCACAGCAGCACCATTATAGAGCTTGCCCTCGGAGGCAACAATGTATTTCTCCCCTGACTGGATACCTGATAGCACTTCAATCATTCCATTGTTGCTTTTTCCCACACGCAACCATCTCAGAATGGCTGTATTGTTATCGTCTATGGTGTACGTACCAGTTAACTGACCATTATATACCAAAGCCTTTTCATCAATTACCGGGGCAGCATGCTCACTGCCAGCAGTTTTTGATAAGATCACATTGACAAACATTCCTGGTAATATGTCTTTGTCCACATTATCCAGATCAATTTTTACCAAATACTGGCCGCCCGTATTTTTAGCGGAGCGACTCACTTCACTTACCCTACCCATCAATTTTTTTTCCGAGGACTTGACAAAAATGTTGGCCATCGCTCCTTTCTGTATTTGTGTGATTGCTGTCTCCGGCACCATCACTACAGCCTGGTAGTCAGAAGTTCCCTCTATAGCTATCAAAGGCATGCCCGGTACAGCGATGTCTCCCACTTTTACAAACGTATTGGACACCACTCCTGAAAATGGAGCCAGGATGTTGGTAAAGGCAAATTGTGCCTGTACTTCCTTCATCATTTGATGGGCAGCTTCCAACCCTGCCTTGGCCATTTCATATTGCAGGGTCATCCCTTCCAACTCTTTCTCAGACGCACTTCCTTTTTCATAAAGTGATTTAAAACGATCATAATCTCTCTGTGCACTTTCAAAGGCTGCTTTAGCCTGGTTGATAGATGCCTCTACTTGCCCTTTCTTTGCCCCGAGGTCAGCACTACTGAGAGACACCAGTAGTTGCCCTTCTCGCACTGGCTGCCCTACATTGACATGCAGTTGAGTAACGTTTCCCATCATTCGGGTGCTGAGATTGGCGCTGTTGCGCGCTTCGATTTTTCCACTTGCTGTAAATAATCCTCCTGATGCTATAGATCCCACTGTTGCTATGCTTACTTCAACAGGCGGCAGCTTGGTACCACTTTGAGTTTGATCCCCCCCACAGCTGATTGTACCAAGCGTTACAGCAACAACTATTATAGATTGTATAATTTTCATTTCTATCGTGTTAAAAATTCTAAATATTCTTTAGTGAAATTGTATTCAAAAATGGCCTGCCTGAATTCCAGTTCCTTCTGGAACATTTGTGTTTCAGCCATGAGTAAATCTGTAGTTTTTTCCAACCCCTCTTCAAAGCGGTCCTTTCTAATCCTGTAGGCTTCAGCAGATTGATCGAGTGCCAGTCGGGTGAGCTGTACTTTACGTTCAGCATCTGCAAGCTGGCGATTGGTCTTGTTCAGTTCCATTTGTTGTTGAAGCTTGTATTGTTCATTTTCCATCCTGGCCTTGTCAGTTTCAGCCTTTGCCTTCGACATCTTTCCTACCGACTTATAGCCATCAAACAGGTTCCATGAAAGTTTCGCTCCTACCAGGTAACCACTGGCGCTCATTCCCAACAGTTGCTCGTCATACAATTGGTAACTGCCAAATGCATTAATGGTGGGCAAAAACTTCATCCTGCTGGAACGCAACATTTTTTCATATCCTGTTACCGATTTTTCCATGGCCACAATGTCTTTTCTGAAAGAGGAAAGCAGCTGTGGATAGTCAACTTGCTCAATAGAAATAGGCGCACGCTCGGTTGGTTTGTAGATTGTTCCTTCAGCACCCTTTCCCATCAAAAAGCCGATGTACTCGGAAGCATTTCTGATGTTGGTTTTGGCATACCTCAACTGGTTTTCAACTTCTGTTGCCCTCACTTGTACCGCCAACAGATCCGACTTTTGAATCAACCCTTCTTCATAATAATCAGTAATCAGCTTCACTCCTTCCTGAGAGGTAACCCGCGCCCGCTCCAGTACTTCAGCGGCTTCATAAGCCAATTGCAATTGCATATATGCCTTGCCTACTTCCAGTTCCATGGCCTCCCTTGTCCTGTCTGCCTGCAGCTGAATGGCATCTTGTTGAATTTTAGCAGCTTGCCGCTCATACACTCCATCCAGATTGAATAAGGGCTGCAGCACCAACACCTCTGTGGCGTAATTTTGTGTGCGACTGGGATCGTTCAGTTGGGCAGGGTCAAAGTCTGCGGGTGTCAATATCTCTTGATTGAGTTTAGCACCAAAAGCCATCAGCGGATTGGTGGTAGACATGGCTGTATGCGACACAGACAATGACGGAAGGTAAAGGGCATTGGATTGACGATAATCCGCTCTCGCCATGCTCACCTGTTGATCTGCTATTTTTATTTGATAGTTATTCGATGCTACATTTTCTAATAATTCCGATTGTGATATCCTTAAGGTATCCTGACTGAATAGCGGATAATTGACAGTCAGCCCTGCAATGACTAATAAATACACTACTTTTTTCATTCACGCTGTTTATTTTACTGCAAAGGTAGGTCAAGGTTATTTCCTACTCGGTGACTTTAGTTACATGTGAATGTCGGCCAACAAATATTTGTCTTGAAAACTGGCAGCAGAGGAGTATAGCGCATGAGTGCGTAGTCAACTTGCGATGTCTGCTTACCTTCTCACACCAGAAAGTGCGTCAATAGGCAACGATCCGAGCCATGGTCGTTATGGGTTCACTCATTATATACCACTGGCATTAATTTTTAGTCACTTCATCTGAATTATGAATACATAATATTTAAAAAGATGGTAAGTTGAGTTCAGAAGAATAATACACCTAACAAACCAACCATCATGCCAATCAAAAGAAGGGATTTCGTCAAAATGCTGCCACTTGGAGCAATTTTACCTGGTCAAGCTTTGAGTAGTCTTTTCACCGAAAACCATCCACTACCCAGTGATGACTTACAGCCAACGCGAAAACAAAAGGACATTGAACAACTCTATAAAGAAGCCATCGTTATTGATGGACTGATCATCGGCCGTGGATGGAACAAGGACTCCATGAAGGCATTGGATGAATCGGGCTATACAGGTTTCAATGCTTCCGTTGATTCAGGAAATCTCGCGAAAGGACTTAAGAACCTGGAAGAATGGCAAAAGCGCATTCAGGAAAACGCCAATCGATTGCTACTCGCCACCAGCGCCAACGATTATGTGCGCGCAAAGAAAGAAAATAAAACGGCCATCATGTTGGGTTTTCAGAATGCTACTATGGTAGAGGACTCCATCGAGAACCTGGATAAACTGTACAAGGCAGGCACACGATGGATACAGCTCACTTACAATGAACGCAACCTGTTGGGTGATGGGTGCACCGAACGAACCAATGCAGGATTGTCTGATTTTGGAATTGAAGTGGTGGAACGCATGAATGAACTCGGCATCATCGTAGACGTATCACATTGTGGTAAACAAACCACCATCGATGGAATAAAATTCAGTAAGTACGGAGCGTCTATCAACCACTCCATGTGCGAGGCATTGTATAAAAATCATCCGCGCGCAAAGACAGACGACCAGATTCGTGCCATGGCAGACAAAGGTGGCGTGATCGGTATTATTTGTCTTGGCTATATGATTGGTCCAAATCTGGGTACCGAAACAACCCTGGAGACGTACGTAGATCACATAGCACACGCAGTAAAAGTGGGTGGAATTGACCACGTTGGTCTCGGGGCAGACTTTGCCATCCAGGGGCTGGAGGCCAGCGGAGCAACGCGTGACAATTGGTACGTACCTCGTCTCACTCGTTTCAAAGATACTTACAACGTGCAATGGCCACCCTGGATCCCGGAACTCGATACCACCCATCGCTACCGCCACGTTGCCAGGGCACTCAACAAAAGTGGTTTCAGCTCAGGTGATATCGAGAAGATACTTGGCCAAAACTGGCTCAGGTACTATCGTGAAACATTAAAATCCTGAAATAACATTTAATTTATTCTGTTACTACCCTACGCTCATTTAATAAACGCGTGAAATATTCAGCAATCTTTTTTCTAATAATAATTGTTTCAATAACTGGCTGCACTCCATCCAACAAAACAGAAGATAAGATCATTTACGATGTGGTATTTAGAGAAGACCTGGCGGGCACTTACGAAAAGTGGAAAACAGCAGATGATCGCTTTGGCTTTTACTACACCTTCACAGACAGAGGTCGTGGCCCGGAGTACAGAGAAGAAATCTCATTGAATAAACAGCATTTCATCACCGCTCAAACGGTAAAGGGTGTGAACTACCTGAAGGTATCAGTTGATGAAAGTTTTTCAAGCACCGATGCCACCGCCACCAGCAAGAACCTGATGGGAACAGCGAAAGGAGACTTCTACGGAGATAAACTGTATTTCCGCTATGATGGATCCCCTGCAGTGTATGAAATATTGGCTCAACTGTTGTTGAAATCCGAAACAGGGAAAGTAAAACTGTATCCTGAAGGGGAAGCCGAACTAACAAAAAAAATCCCGCTCAAACTTTCAAACGGCTCCCCTGTCGAACTGCTGGTAATCAATGGCCTCGACCTCGACCCTACTTACTTGTGGATGATGGGCGACCAGATGGTTGGAAAAATAGCTGGCAACCTTCACATCGTGAGAAAGGACTTGAGCGACATGCGCCTTGAAATGAAAAAAATGCAGGGCGACATTGAAGATGAAAGTCTTCTCGAAGTGGCCAAAAGCCTAACACATAAAATCAATAAGGTTGTTATTCAAAATGTGAATGTATTTACCGCTGGCGGAGCTTTGCTTCCCAACAGGGACGTATTTGTAGAGGGATCAACCCTCAAAGGCATTCACCCTGCAGGAACCAAGGCGCCAGAAAAAAATGCTGAACTAATTGACGGGACGGGAAAAACCCTCCTGCCAGGCATGTTCGACATGCATACCCACAATGATAAGTTCAGAGGGATATTATACCTCGCAGGAGGAATTACCTCGGTGCGCGACATGGCCAACAACAAACAATTGAAAAGCCTGGCAGCGCAATTCAATAACAATGAAATTCTCGGTCCACGCATCGTTGCCTATTGTGGCATCATAGATGGCTCAGGACCGTATGCCAATCAACGGAATGTGGTTGAAAACCTGGAAGAGGGTTTAGCAGAGATTCAGGATTATAAAGATTTGGGTTATCAACAAATCAAATTGTACAGCTCCATCCGACCCGAATGGGTTAGCCCATTAACCAACAAGGCACATCAATTGGGAATGAGGGTAAGCGGACATATCCCCGCCTACATGACTGCCACTCAAGCCATCAACCAGGGCTATGACGAGATTCAACACATCAACATGTTGTTCCTTAATTTCTTGCCCGACACAATAGATACACGTACACCGTTGCGCTTTACGATGCCTGCGCAACATGGTGCCGACCTCGACATCAACTCGAAAGCCTATCAGGATTTTGTGAAGCTTTTAAAAACAAAGCATATTCTTGTGGATCCCACCGTGGCCATTTTTGAAAATATGCTACTGGCGCAAACCGGTGAACTGAGTCCTACTTACCAGGCGGTGGCAAACCGATTCCCGATCGTAGATCAGCGCAGCTTTTACACCGGAGGTCTTTCAAAAGAAGGCGATCAGGTGACTAGGTACAAGGCCAGCTTTGACAAGATGCTGGCAGTAGTCTATGATTTATACAAGAACGGAGTACCCATCGTTCCAGGAACTGATGGATTGCCTGGCTTTTTGTACCACAGAGAACTTGAGCTGTATGTGCAGGCAGGTATTCCCGCTGCCGATGTGTTAAAAATGGCAACCATTACTTCCGCAGAAATTACCGGTGTTTCCCAATCAACTGGTTCCATTGAAGCGGGCAAACAGGCAGACCTGATTTTGATTGACGGAAATCCACTGGAACAAATCAGTGACATTCGAAAGATAGAATGGACCATGAAGGGAGGCCACCTCTACCATGCAAAAGACCTGTACAGCTCGCTGGGCGTCAAACACTTTAAGTAGGAATTCGCCAGGCCACCAGCCCTACCCGCAATAAAAAAAGGTGATCACATGGTGATCATCTTTTTTATTCATCAACCCATTAGCGAAGGATTACCGTCATTACTTCTGACCTCAACTTCCATATTTCAAGGTTAAAGACAACTGTCCGGCATGATAGGCCGTGTGAGAGATGATACGACCTAAAGCCTCAGCTTTTGTTTTGGTTCCAAACTCATTGGTCGTGATGGGTTGTAACCACGCGTCATCACTTTGCTTTTCGAGGATGGCCTTCAACGTTTCGAACGCTTCCTGCTGATAATCCAATAACTCCTTCAGGTTTACCCATTCACCCGTATCGTGTTGCGCTGCTACTGTCTTGGCGCGAACCTTAAGCTCCACTGCACCAAACACGTTTTTGGCAAAGAGTAATTCCACATCGCCAATATGACGAATGAGAAAGCCGGCACTGTTTTTAGTGTTAATCAGCTCTTTAGTCAATTGTTCTTCGCTAATGTCTTTTAACAAATTGGTAAACCGCGTACGGGCCTCAGCCCATGTTTGAAGATAAAGTTGTGTCATTATTAGAGGATAAGATTAAAAAGATAACCGGAGATCATAATACAGCCTGTCACCACTGCCAGAAATATCAATACAAGTTTAGTGGACATCACCTTTTTCAAAAGAGTGGCTTCAGGGATGGATAAGCCGACCACTGCCATCATAAAAGCAAGAGAGGTACCAATGGGAATTCCCTTGGCCACAAAAACCTGGATGAGTGGAATGATGCCCGCGGCATTGGCATACATAGGCACACCCAGCAGCACGGCAAGGGGAACAGCATACCATGTGTCTTTACCAATGTACTGTTCGAAAAAACCTTCAGGTACATATCCGTGCATGGCCGCACCGATGGCGATACCGATGAGTACGTACACGACAACACTTTTGACGATGCCAAAAGCTTCTCTGCAAATACTGGGTAAGCGCTGTACAAAAGAGGTCTTTTCAGCGGCAAAGGCTTCCTGTTCGGCTTTGGCTTGCTTCCACACATTGTGCACCCAATCGGTGAGCAAGGGTTCAAGATTCATCTTACTGAGAATGACTCCGCTGATCACCCCCAACAATATTCCGCTGATGATATAAACAAGGGTGGTCTTCAAACCAAACATCCCAAGGAATATGGCGATGGCGACTTCATTCACCAATGGAGAAGTAATCAGAAAAGCAAAAGTGACCCCTAATGGAATGCCCCCTTTGACAAAACCTATGAACAAGGGCACGGAAGAACAGGAACAAAAAGGGGTGATCGCCCCAAAGGTGGATGCTGCAACGTATTCACCACCATAAAGTTTGTTGCGTGACAGAAAGTTCTTGATGCGGTCGATGGGAAAGTAAGAGTTGACAATTCCCATGAGGAAGGTGATAAGGAAAAGGAGAATGAGAATTTTCAGGGTGTCATAGACGAAGAAGTTTAACGCCTCTCCCAGGTGACTTTGTGCTGAAATATTAAAAACAGAATAAATGAGCCAGTCAGCAAAATGTTGAAGCCAGTCGAACATGAGTAATGGGATTTACAACAAAGACAGGCACACTTATGCCTGCAATAATAATTTTACCTCATCAGACATAGGCACACGTCCTTTGATGGTAATTTGTTCGTCAATGACCAGAGCCGGTGTTGACATCACGTTGTACTCCATAATTTTCTCAATGTCTTCAATCTTTTCAACGGTAGCTTCAATGCCGAGTTGATCGATCACTCCCTTTACTACCGCTTCCGTTTGTTTGCACTTTGGGCATCCAGTGCCAAGGATTTTTATGTGTTTCATTGGTCTTTATTTATCAATCGTAATATTACGCTAGAAGCCATCCATTTATAATGACAGATATCATGAATGGATGCATTTGAGGAATGAACTTTATCAGGTAATAATTACCCACCACACCCTTCCACTTGATATAGTTTGCGATTGTTTTGAAGATGGGTCGAATGAAGAATCCTGCAGCTATGAAATGGACATCTAGAATACCGTAGTCATTCCATAGCCACACCCATGCAACTGGCGCGCGTGTTGTGCGGTTGGGGGTGGGTGGTTCATGCGTGACTTGCAGAATTCATGTACCTTCCTATGATACGCACGCTTCAGATTACTATGAAATACCGACTAACCCCCTTTCCGTCATTCAGAAGGAGCCTGGGATAGTTCTCATAACTATGGGAGTTTGGTTGTAGGCGACTGAAGAATCCCATGGCTATGAAATGGACATCTGGAATACCGTAATCATTCCATAGCTGCAACTGGCGCGCGTGTTGTGCGGTTGGGGGTGGGTGGCTCACGCGTGACTTGCAGAATTCATGTACCTTCCTATGATACGGACGCTTCAACTTACTATGAAATGCATACTAACCCCTTTCCGTCATTCAGAAGGAGCCTGGGATATTCCTTATAACTATAGGGAGTTTGGTTGTAGGCGACTGAAGAATCCCATGGCTATAAAATGGACATATGGAATACCGGAGTCATGCAACTGGCGCGCGTGTTGTGCGGTTGGGGGTGGGTGGCTCACGCGTGACTTGCAGAATTCATGTACCTTCCTATGATACGGACGCTTCAACTTACTATGAAATACCTACTAACCCTTTTTCCGTCATTCTGAAGGAGCCTTCGATAGTCCTCATAACTATGGGGAGTTTGGTTGTAGGCGACTGAAGAATCCCATGGCTATGAAATGGACATCTGGAATACCGTAATCATTCCATAGCTGCAACTGGCGCGCGTGTTGTGCGGTTGGGGGTGGGTGGCTCACGCGTGACTTGCAGAATTCATGTACCTTCCTATGATACGGACGCTTCAACTTACTATGAAATGCATACTAACCCCTTTCCGTCATTCAGAAGGAGCCTGGGATATTCCTTATAACTATAGGGAGTTTGGTTGTAGGCGACTGAAGAATCCCATGGCTATGAAAAGCATATTTAATTTTCACCAATGCTTCTTGCCCTCAGTATACAGGGTATCAGAACTAAAGTTGATTTGTCCTTTACTCCCTCCGTTTTGCCCTGGTCCGTTCTTTCACTGTCCAGGTTTTTCCGCCATCAGTAGATTGTTCGACCAGCACCAGGTAGCCCGTACTGCTCAGTTCGGTAAACCGCAACTGGTGCAGGTAATCGATTGGCCGCGTGCCTCCCACCCTGCGTTGCACAATATCGCCTTTGTCGATCACCCACTGGTAGTCGGCTGTGCCCCCGGTGCTGAACACGTATTTTTCTTCCCAGAAACCGGAGCCAGGGTTGACATGCCCTTGGGTAGCATAGGAAAAGCTGGAATCGGGACTCATAAACCTTTGCACCAGCGCGCAACCGCCAGCGGTCAGCTGCACCTGTAACACACCGATGAAGGTTTCTTGATTGCTGGCATCCAGCTCGTACTCTTCCCAGGTACCTATAAAAGGTTTGATCAGGTCGTGCGATGCACTGGAACAAGGGGGCTTTTCTTCATGGTCTGCCTGGGCCGTGGCCCAATGACATGGAATAAGGAGGCACCATAGAACGATAAGCGGCTTCATGTTCTAGTTGTTTTGACGGGTGAGTTTCAATATACGAGAACTCAGGAATAGTGGTGGATGGCGCAGTGGATTATGTATTCAGCAGCAAGGTAAAGTACCGCGGTCTTGGGGAGGGCAAATTACTCAGACACGCGTGTTACACTTGCCTTATGCAACCGGAATACTCACGCCCAGTTAGCAGTAAATTGGTTTACTCCAAGCATGTAACTCGGGGCCAATTCTCATACTTCATTAATTTATTCAACATGTATTAAATCTGTCAACTGATTAATCAAAGCATCCAACTTATTTCCTCACCCCCATATCCCCTATCTTTACCCCTTTGACTACTCTACATTGATTATTTGTGATTGCTGAACACTACAAAGAACTCGTACAGTTTATAAAGAGCGCTGATTTCTCCAAGGCGGTAATGGGGGGCTTTGCCATTACCGTGCCCATCGTATTGGGGCTGGAGCTGGGATACCTGGAGGTAGGCATCGCCATCGGCTATGGTGCCTTTTGGAGTTCGCCCAGTAATGTCAGTGGCAGCTACCGCAACAAGGTCTATGGTATCCTGTTCTCCACGGCCCTGGTGATGGTGGTCAGCTTTATCGGAGGCTACCTGCATTTCGGGACGTGGCTGATGATTCCGGTGTTGGGAATTCTCGCCTTTGCCATCGCCATGATATCGGTGTACGGGTTCAGGGCCTCGCTCATCAGTTTGTGCGGACTGCTGGCCCTGGTGCTCAGCTTTGCCCACGAACCTGAGGAACTGGCCATCTGGCAATTTGCACTATTGATCGGTGTGGGCGGACTGTGGTACCTGCTACTGGCTACGATCTTGTACCGCATCAACCCCAAAGCACAAACGGAAGAGTTTTTGTATAAAACGTATCAGCTCACCGCTGATTTTTTGGGAACACGGGGGAAGTTAATGGGTGAACCCGCCAACCGCAAAGCCTTGCAGGCACAACTCATTACCCAACAAAGTGAGCTGATGGAACTGCACACCGCCTTGCGGGAGATATTGTTGCGCACGCGAAAGAATTCAGGGCAGTCCATCTACAACGGCAAGCGGCTGCTGGTGTTCACCCAACTGGTGGAGATACTGGAAACGGCCGTGGCCCATCCAGTGCAGTATGACAAGATGGATGAGTTGTTCCGTATGCATCCGGAGTACATCACCCGTTTTCAGCAACTGATCTTTGAGATGTCGCGGCAACTGCGACTGATTGCAGCGGCAGGAAGTGATGAGCAACAATTGCCGTCCAACGGCAAGCTGAACGAGTTCTTCAGCCAGCTGAGGGCGGAGATTTCTTCCTTTGGCAATAAGCAGGAAGACTCTGCCTACCCCGAGGGCTACCTGATGCTGCAAAATCTGCTGGAGTACCAGGAGTCGCAGTTTAAAAAGATAAAAAAGATCAAGTGGCTGTTGGGTAATCCCGAACCCGACACCATTGAATTCATGCCGCGCAGTGTGTCGAGGAGGTTCATCGTACGGCAGGACTATGATCCGCGGTTGTTGTTGCGCAACCTGAGTTTCCGCTCCAGCATTTTTAAACATTCGCTGCGCCTGTCGGTCACGCTGATGATCGGCTATGCGCTGGGCACCCTGTTTGAGTTTCAAAACCCCTATTGGATTTTACTCACCATCATTGTGATCATGCGGCCCAGCTACGGACTGACCAAGACCCGCTCCAAGGACAGGATCATTGGCACGCTGATCGGCAGTGCCATCGCTACGGGTGTAGTCTTTTGGGTGCAGGATGTTTATGTGTATGGCGTACTGGGTGTGATTACATTGGTGATTGCGTTTTCCATGCTGCAAAAGAACTACAGGGCATCGGCTACTTTCGTAACCTTAAGTGTCATCTTTATCTATGGCATTACCCAACCGGATATTCTCACGGTCATTCAATACAGGATTTGGGATACATTGCTGGGTGCGGGCTTGTCGGTAATGGCCTTGCTGTGGCTGTGGCCGGTGTGGAGCTTTCTCGAAATCCACCAAAACATAGAAAACAGCGTGAAGGCCAATAGGCATTTCCTTAGTGAGATCTCCCTGTATTACCAGCGCAAAGGCAAGATGCCTACCAGTTGTAAGATTGCGCGCAAGGATGCCTTTTTGGAGACGTCCAACCTCAGCGCAGCTTTCCAGCGGATGGCCCAGGAGCCGCCATCGAAACAAAAGAACCTGGATAAAATCTATGAGATGGTAGAGCTGAACCATGTGTTCTTGTCCTCGTTGTCGTCACTGAGCAGTTATATACAAAACCATCCTACCACAGAAGCATCGGAGGAGTTTATCGCTGCTGCCGCGCAAATCGATGAGCAGCTGGAACACGTGCTGAAGTTGTTGAAAGAAGAGAAACGTCCTTATTTCGATCGCGAGGCTTTTGTCCCCGTGAAGTTGGCAGAGCCGGCACCGGGAGGTGCTTCGGATGAGCTTGAGTTGCGGGAGGCGCATTTGATTTGGGAGCAGATGCGGTGGTTGCATTCGTTGAGTAAGAGTATGGGGAAGTTGGTGGATAGTTTTAAGTTGTGAGTTTTGAGTTGGTCGCTTCAACTTACTATGAAATACCTACTAACCCCTTTCCCGTCATCGCGATCCGCCAGGTGGCGGAGTGGCGATCCTTTGGCTATTAAAAACAAGTGGTAATCCTTTAATAATGTTTTTGCCCTCAACCCCAAGCTGCCGTCATTCTGAGCGTGAGCGAAGAATCTCATAACTATGAAATGAGAAAGGGATTATTCCATAGCTTCTGCAACTGGCGCGCGTGTTGTGCGGTTGGGGGTGGGTGGCTCACGCGTGACTTGCAGAATTCATGTACCTTCCTATGATACGGACGCTTCAACTTACTATGAAATGCATACTAACCCCTTTCCGTCATTCAGAAGGAGCCTGGGATATTCCTTATAACTATAGGGAGTTTGGTTGTAGGCGACTGAAGAATCCCATGGCTATAAAATGGACATATGGAATACCGGAGTCATGCAACTGGCGCGCGTGTTGTGCGGTTGGGGGTGGGTGGCTCACGCGTGACTTGCAGAATTCATGTACCTTCCTATGATACGGACGCTTCAACTTACTATGAAATGCATACTAACCCCTTTCCGTCATTCAGAAGGAGCCTGGGATATTCCTTATAACTATAGGGAGTTTGGTTGTAGGCGACTGAAGAATCCCATGGCTATAAAATGGACATATGGAATACCGGAGTCATGCAACTGGCGCGCGTGTTGTGCGGTTGGGGGTGGGTGGCTCACGCGTGACTTGCAGAATTCATGTACCTTCCTATGATACGGATGTTGTATAAAGTTCTTCTTGCCCTCAAGCCGGGCGGGCTTGTCCTTTTTATTCGCGGACTCTATTCTATTTTTTATGGTGCTCATGAATGCTTCGCATTTGTCATCGCCCAAAAAGGACACAAAAACGCTAGGCAAAAAGATGCTTCCACACATGCCCTCACACCCCCGCCTCCCGATAGCTATCGGGATGCAATGCCAGCGCACTATCCCATCCTATTGAGATTTGGTAAGTTGTTGAAGTTTTGAAATTTAGCACATCTGGCTATGAAAATCACACTAACCTCTTCGGTCGTCCTTCGTCCTCCCTTCCGCCAGCAGTCGGACAGGTTGAATGAAGGGATAGCTTAATCCGAGGATGATCCTGCTATAGTTCCACGCAGCCCTTGAAAAGCACTATTTAGAAACATGAAATAAAAAAATGCTCAAATGCAGAACAGATGAAGGAATTATCGGTTTTAAAAGCGGAAGTCTTGATCACAAACAATGCGTAACGACATTCAAATCATACGTTCGAGATTGAACGAAAAAGCCCAACAACAGCAAGCTAAAAGGCTTCTGCTCAGGTTACTCATCCTATCGAGCGGACTGCTCTTCGCTGCACTGCTGATAATCGGCATGATTCAGGTTAAGCCTCAGGTTGAGATTCCCAGTATATTTTATCTGGGCAGCGTTATTATTATATTAAGCAGTGCCGTATTGGTGGCCGCAAAAAAAGCCATTGTCAAAGATGACTTACAAATAGCAGTTTACCTGCTGGTGGTATCACTTGGATTAGGCGTTGCCTTCGGTTTCATCCAACTCATGGGTTGGAGCTCCCTGTTGGCAACCGATACCATCGGCAGGAACATCCTTCTCCCCTTTTCTGCCATACACTTCAGTCACCTTGTAGTTGGCATCGTTTTTCTTTTCGTGGTTTTTAAAAGACTGAATAATTTTCAAATCCACTCCAAAGCGATCTTATTCACATCCAATGTCTTTTACTTCTGGCATTTTCTGGGACTCATTTGGGTTGCCTTTATCGGAGTAATCGCTTAATCATATGGGTTCAGAATTATCAGCAACAGCAGAAGACAGAATCATAGAGATGGCGTGGGAAGACAGAACTCCCTTTGAAGCCATTGAAGTACAATTTCACCTTTCCGAAGGGGATGTCATTGCGCTGATGAGGAAAATCCTCAAGCCTGCGAGCTTTAGGCGCTGGAGAAAGCGGGTGCATTCCGGTGTGAGTCAGAAACACCTAAAGAAGCGAAGTAACGCCATCAATCGGTTCAAGAGCAGCCGGCAACGCCAGATATCATACAACCAAATTTCAAAAAGGAAAGTCCCCTCTTAGAAAAAAAACAGGCTTCAATAATCCCTCTGCTATGCACTTATCACAGTCCTCCATTGAGCAACTCCCAAAAGTAAAAAGGCTGAATATCATCAACTCCATTTCTGGCATCAAGCCTGGCAACCTGGTAGGTACCGTCTCCAGGGCAGGAATTCCCAATCTGGCCATTGTCAGCTCAGTCGTTCACCTCGGCAGCCATCCTCCCCTGCTCGGATACCTGTTGAGACCCAGAGACGAAGTGCGCAGAGACAGCTATGAAAACATATTGGAAAATGGATACTTCACCATTAACCACATCAGCACTGAATTTATAGAAAAAGCACACTACACCTCTGCTAAGTTTGATCAGCATACTTCTGAATTTGATGCCTGCGGCTTGACACCATCTTATGATTTTGGATTTAGTGCGCCATTTGTAAAAGAAAGCAAACTCAAGGTGGGACTCCGGCACGTGGAAAGTATTTCCATACCCTCCAGCAACACTACGCTGATTGTAGGTGAAATCCAGCACCTGGATATTCCTGATGACGCATTGAATGAACACGGTTACATCAACCTGGAAAGCATAAACAGTGCAGGCATATCGGGATTGAATTCGTATTATAGCTTGAATAAACTGGCCGATTTCCCTTATGCCCGTGTACACGAGGTGCCAAAATTCGCGGTGTGAAAAAGCAGCATTTGCCCACTAAAATATGCCCGGTGTGCCAGCGCCCTTTTGCATGGCGCAAGAAATGGAAGTTGAACTGGAAAGAGGTACTGTACTGCAGCGAACGATGCAAAAGAAACAGAAAATGAAAACTGTCAATTTATTGTTTCCTCATCAGCTCTTTCAGGAGCACGAACTCTATCACAACGGCTTTCCTGTTTATCTGATCGAGGAGCAACTGTTCTTTAAGCAGTTCAACTTCCATAAGACTAAACTTGCCTACCACAGGGCATCCATGAAATCCCATGAAGCGTTGCTTAAGAAAAAAGGACTTACGATAAAATACATTGAGTCTCCGGAGCCCGCCTCAGATGTCAGGGTGCTGCTTCGGCATTTGGCACAGGAGAACATTGGCGCTATTCATTTCATCCATCCAACGGATCACTGGCTGGAAAAGCGAATCCAGAAAGAGGCCAAACAGCATAACATCAAATGGACAGCGTATGAAAATCCACTGTTTATTAACACCCGTGAGGAGCTATCCCACTTTTTTAAACCCGGCAAACAATCCTTTTTTCAAACTACGTTTTATAAACAGCAGCGCACCCAAAGAGGTATTCTTTTGGATAAAGACCATCAGCCTTTAGGTGGTCAATGGAGTTATGACAATGACAACCGCAAAAGATATCTCAAAGGCAAAGTGCCACCAGCGGTTTTGTTTCCAAAGCCAGATGACCATTGGACAGAAGCCATACAATACGTGGAGAAGCACTTTTCTGACAACATTGGTCAGCTTCATTCAGCAGTGTGTTATCCACACAATCGCCATGAAACCGATCGATGGCTTCAGCAATTCTTCCGATTGCGCTTTAAGGAGTTCGGAGCTTATGAGGACGCCATTGTTCAAAACGAATCCGTACTCCATCATAGTGTGCTTACGCCCATGATGAACGCAGGCATCATAAAGCCCCAGGAAGTTCTTGAAAGTGCCATTGCGTATGCACGTACACATGACATTCCCCTCAATTCGCTGGAGGGTTTTGTGAGACAGGTATTGGGCTGGAGAGAATTCATCAGAGGCTATTACGAATGCAAGGGGGTGGAAGCCCGCACCCGAAACTACTGGAACTTCCATCGCAAAATACCTCCTTCATTTTACTCGGGTACAACAGGGATTGAACCCATCGACCACTTGATAAAAAAAGTTTTGCGGGATGGTTACTGCCATCACATTGAGCGGCTGATGGTGTTGGGCAATTTTATGTTGCTCTGCGAATTCGATCCGAATGAAGTTTACCGTTGGTTCATGGAATTGTTCATCGACAGCTACGATTGGGTGATGGTGCCCAACGTATATGGCATGAGTCAGTTTTCCGATGGGGGCGCAATGGCAACAAAACCCTACATCAGCGGAAGCAATTACCTGATGAAAATGAGTGACTATCCAAAAGGCGATTGGCAACAGGTATGGGATGGATTGTTTTGGCACTTCATGAATAAGCAACGTGATTTCTTCTTAAAGAACCCAAGGTTGTCCATGCTGATCAAGACGTACGACAAAATGGAGGTAGCCAAACAAAAGCAACATCTTCACCAGGCAGCACAATTTCTGCACAGACTCGATGAGGAGAATAAATCGCTTTGACTCAAAGCAGTACTGTAGCAGTTTTACTTAATAGTAAAATCCACGGAATAAATGGTTTGATCCCAGATCAGCTGCAGTGAACCCCCCGCGGTGTTTTCAACCACCTTAATGGTAAAATCCTCAGTCACTTCCGCTTGCTTAGACACCTTCATAGGCACTCTGCCCAGGTCGAGGGATTCGTCATACGACTGACCATTTTGGCCGGTCTGCTTGTTAATGATCAACACGCCTCCCTCCTTTTCAGGAATGGTAAACAGTGTGTATTCCCCGGCAGGAATTTCCAGGCTACCCATCTGCAAATTTTTGCTGGTGCTAAAATGTGTGGCGCGGTTGGCACCCGTTCTCCACCTCGTTCCATAAGACACAATGCCACCGAAAATAGCTCTGCCTCTTTTTTTAGGCGAGCCGTAGGTCACGTTAAAGTCAGCACCTTTAAATGAAAAACTATCCTCTACCCCTCCCGACAATTCGCCACTGAGCGGGCTGCCATTTTTATCCTTTTCAGCAAAACCCTTCACTATGTTTTCAAAGTCTAACGTGCCTGCCCTGTTAACGATCAATTTTCTGGTAGTGAGTGCCGCATCCAATTTCACGAGGTTACCGTCCTTATCTACTGTCACGCCCATTACACCACGTGAAGGGTGGCGCAAGGTCATGGAGTCTGCTTTCACCTTGTGAATAATGAAGTCAGCGTTACTTCTGCCTGCCAGCAACATTTGGTGAATGCTATCGCTGGCACTGCGCATCGCTGCATTGAATGCCAACTCAAAAGGCCAGTGCACCATGTCTATAAACGGAAGAGTGCCTTTCTTATTCAAAGCGGCTGTCCTGCGCGTTCCTTCCTCACCGGTAGTCTCGCTGATCAGCGAGTCTCCGACTACCGTAATCTGCTGTGTCACTGTTCTTCCCTCAGGGGTAAATGCCTGCAGTGGATCCTGACTGTACCTTGTCATGGAGGCAATACCGCCATTGGCATCTTGTTGTAACTCATATTCAAAGTACAGGGTCTTGGGGCTCCTCAGCAGCACCCGTGCGCTAGTCCCCGCCTCCGACTTTACCAATTGTTCTACCGCCAGGGTATCGTTACCCAACAAGGTGACGAAATAAATGGACTGCGCATTGCGGGGAGTATTGTCACAACTCCAGGCGATGAGACTGATCAAAAGTACAGCGAGACCGGTGTTTTTCATGTAGCTAAAGGTTAATGGTCTCAAAGTAAAATGGTAGGAGGTAAAACAAAAGAGGAATTATATGATTGGTGTGCTTATGAGGAAATAATGGGTAGGAAACCGCACTGCATACCACGCTCACAGCTACTTGATAGCTGCCTGCGCCCGATCCAACAGTTGCTCATCCCCGATCTTTTTGCAAAAGGCGGCAAAGGCGGGGGTAGGTCCACGCCAGCGCAGTTCGGAGAGGTTCTTAAAAAGCCTGGCATCGGTGCGCAGGGTGGCAAGCCGTTTAAACAGCAACGCCTGCTTCCGCTTCTTGCCCAGCACGCTGTCAGGAAAATCTTCAATAGGCCCATACTCATTCAGCAGGTTGGCAGCTCCGATCTTACCGATGCCCGCAATACCCGGATAGCCATCGGCATCATCGCCCACCAGCGCCAAAAAATCTGGAATCAAAGCAGGGCTTACACCAAATTTCTTCTTCACTCCTTCTTCATCCCGGATCACATTCGCCCTGCGGTCGATCTGCACCACGCGGTCTCCCTTTACACATTGCGCTAAATCTTTATCCGGTGTCCAGATACAAACCTTATCTACGCGTTTGCTTCTGGCAGCACGCCAGGCAGCAGAGGCCAGTGCATCATCCGCTTCCAGCTCTACCATGGGCCACACAGCAATGCCCATCGCCTCCAATCCCTTCTCCAAAGGACCAAACTGGGATCGGAGTGCACGTTCAATTCCATATCCCGTCTTGTAACCCGCCCAAAGTTTGTTGCGAAACGATTCGATCACATGGTCAGTGGCTACGCCCACGTGGGTGGCATCGTCTTCAATCATCTTCAAGATGCCGCGCAATACACCCGATACCGCACCGTAGGGTTTATCCTTTCCTTTGTTAAAGGTTCTAAGGCCATAGAAGTGGCGAAAGAGTTCGTACGTTCCGTCAATAAGGTGGATAATCATGAAGGTGTGAAGATAGTGAATCTGGCTTACAGACTAAGCCTGGTCATAACAGCGACATACCTTGGGCATAAGAACGCTGGGGACGAAGACCTGACTTCACTATTCTTAAATTACTATAGCCACATTCCCTTTTTTATGCCCTTGTTCAGTATACACATGTGCTTCTGCTATTTGCTCCAACGAATAAGTCCGGTCAATTACTGGCTTGAATTTATCGGCTTCAATGAGTTCTTTCAGAAAAGACACATCTGCTGCAGTATGACTAATTACACCCGTGATGACCTTTTTACTGCTCGTCATTGAAATCCAAACGCCCTGAAGCATCTCAGACAGGCCTGCGGCACTCAAAATCATTATTCCATTCTTGTTGAGCGACTTTATACTTCGCGAAACAGATATGGCTTTCACGGTATCAAAAATCACATCATAAGTATCATCAAGCTGAGTAAAATCCTCCTTTTTATAATCAATTACATGGTCAGCACCTATGGATTTTACTAATGCAATATTTTCTGTGCTGCAAACACCGGTCACATGAGCCCCATATGACTTTGCCAACTGAATAGCAGCACTTCCCACCGCACCTGAAGCACCTACCACAAGCACTTTTTGCCCGGCTTTTATGGTTACCTTTTTGATAAAGTGCAAAGCCGTAACTCCACCAAAAGGAATTACGGCTGCCTCCTGGTGAGAAATACCTGCAGGTTTTAGTGCTAATGATGCATCTTCAGGCAGACATATATATTCAGCATAGGCACCAAAGCGCATGTCTGTATGGCCAAAGACTAAATCGCCCACTTTGAATTGTTTTACATCTTCACCTACACTTTCAATTTCGCCTGAAAAAACACTGCCAAGAATATTTACTTTTGGCCTTATCAAACCAAAAATAAATCTTGCCGCAAAGGGGTCGGCTTTGCGCAAGCGCCAGTCACCTGAATTGACTGCGGTAGCCTTAATGTGAAGTAATAGCTCATTTTTGGCTGGTACTGGCTTTTCTACTTGTTTGATATGTAGTACCTGTGCCGGACCGTATTCATAATAAACTGCTGCTTTCATATTTTTTGTGTTTTAATTATTCTAATTCCTGAGGTTTAAGCTTTCCCGCAAATGATTGTTACTTCACTTTCATTCCGATTCCAAATTCCAGTGCCAGGTTGTTCATGTTGCCTTCGGTATATAAAATGTTGGAGCCCTTAATCGGCCAGGGATACAGTGGCAAATACATTCGGTAGGTAAAAAAGTACTTTTTCCAACCACGCTTTGCACTGTACAAGATCCCATAGTCTGGACTGAAGGCACTGATTGAAATGCTGGCTTTGTCCAAGTCAGGGTGATTGAGCGTTTCCTTGTAAGCAGTGTATTTGATGCCAGCCATAAGCATAAAAGTGTGAGAGCCTTTCTTTCTGTTAAACATCATACCTGCGCCAAATTTTTGATTCAGTGAATAGTTGTAATCGGTATGTACATAATTAAAATCCTGCAGCATAATATTATTGATGCTGTAAGATGAGTGTGCCCCGAAACTCCAGCGTTTGTGTGAATTCCACTGAACCAGGTTTGTAATCAAAAGGTCAGTTCCAAAGTTGGTATGAATGCCAATTCCGGGTTCCACCGTCAGTTGGCGAAATGTATTGGGTTGAGCTGCACCAGTGGCGTTATCCCTTTGTGCATAACCTATTGTGGAAATACTCAGGATAAAAAGCAGTGCGAGATAATTATTTGTTTTCATAGGATTGTGTTTAAATAAGTTTCTGGAAATGATTTTATCGGTTGCTGAAATAATAGTTTAGTGCACTGATGATGTTGGGATTTCTTGATCCCATGTGATCGAGGTTTCTCTCGCGGTTTTTTGAAAGCTTGATGTTGGTATAATGGTTACGAAGGGTTAGGTAGAATGCCTCGAAAGGCGCCTGCATTCTGCCTAAGTTTTCCATCTCACCAATGCCCAGGAATACCAGTTGAGATCGATCCTTGTTATTGGCTCGGTTGAGCTTTTCCAATTGAAGCACTACTTCATTGTCGAACCAGATGGAAGGACTTAACAACAGGTAGTTGCCAAACAAGTTGTTGTCTACGGCAAGTACGCATGCTCCGAATAACCCTCCATAAGAATGGCCCATGATGATTCGGCCGTTTCGCGTAGTATCTACATTGAAATCTCGTTCCATAGTAGGTATCAGCTGATTCTTTATGAACTCCAGAAATTCAGCTCCACCCCCTGTCATTGAACTGACTTTAGTGGGCGTGTAATCCATGCTCCTATCCTGTCCATAGCCGATGCTTACAACTACCACATTTTGTGTTTGGTTGTTAGTAGAAATTTCTTTGCTGTGGTTGGACACAAATTCAAAGTTTTCCTCCCCATCCAGCACATAGAGGGTAGCATACTTCTCGCTGGATGAAAAGTAATCCTCGGGCAACCCCACTTTGATTTGATAGTTAGCTCCATTGGTGTTGGACTGAAGAGAGAACGATTTCGTGAGCGCAGGATCAAATTCTTCCACCTGGCAGGATTGTAAGAAGAGAAGGCTTAGTAGGACGATAACGCCCAGGCCAAGCATCCATGTTTGTTGTTTTTTCATAATCATTTTGTTTTAGGTAAATGTTGTTTTGGTTTTGTTGAGACAAAGGTCAGTGGCAAAATCATTCCCGCCTAGGTCAACAACGCGTCATAAAAGGACAAGCTTTTAATTCCAATGAAAGGCATGCGAATGATGGATCTCATTTGTCCGTTCCTGACGCATTTGTGTCCTCCGAGGCATCCATCACCAGAATACCTTTGCTTCATGAATAACAACACTTAATAATTACCTCATGAAAATTGCATTCATCATTCCTCCTGCAGTAGAGCTATTGGACCTTGCCGGACCGGTTCAGGTTTTTACAGAAGCCAAATTTTATGGTCATCCAATAGACATGGAATTCTACTGTTATCAGGATAAACCTGTTTCGACATCAGGATTAGGTCTTGGAAAGCTCCTCCATTATAAGCAAGCCAGATTGAAAGAGGGCGATTTTGTATTCTTTCCCGGTATGGATCAGCAGTATGTGCGAAGCCATTCGTTCAAAGCTGAGAAGGAGCTTTTCATGTGGCTGAAGGAATGTGCCGACAAGAAGATAACCACATGTTCAGTTTGCAATGGTGCATTTGCTCTGGGTTATGCCGGATTATTAAATGATGTGGAGTGCACAACGCACTGGAGACGCGTAGATGAATTACAAGCACAATTTCCGAAGGCCAAAGTCTTGACTGATATCATCTACGTCAAGAATAGCCACGTATACACCAGTGCCGGGATATCTGCTGGTATAGACCTGGCGTTGTCTGTACTGGAAGATGTGTCTGGTCCGCAATTTACCAACAAAGTGGCAAGAGGACTGGTGGTCTATTACCGGAGAAATGGAAGACGCAAACAAGAAACCATCTACCTGGATTTCAGGGAACACATCAATGGTAAAATCCATGAGGTTCAAGACTACCTCGTAGATCATGTAGGAAGTGATAATTCCATCACCAACCTGGCCGAAATGGTGGGTATGAGTCCCCGCAATCTTTCCCGGGTGTTTAAAGAGGCAACGGGGACTACCATAGTTAATTACCTTACGCAGTTGCGATTGGCTCATGCCAAAACCATGCTTAAGAATTCAGAAAACAGCATGCACACCATCGCCAGGCATTGCGGTTTTAAAACTGTACGGCAGCTGCAAAGGATATTAAAGCTGACTTCAGGATCATCCCACTGATTGATAACCGCTTTATACAAGGCTACACAAGCAAAGGCCAGAAAATAAATTGAGAGCCGTTCTCAACAAGAGCTATTCATTATGGCTATCTTCGATAAGCCTTAAGTTATCCAATAGGCAAACCGATCCATGAAGCTAGCGTTTATTGTTCCGCCCCATGTTGAATTATTGGATTTGGCGGGACCGGCTCAGGTGTTTACTGAGGCCATATCACAAGGCCTTGATGCAACAATGGAGTTTTACAGTATTCAGGAAGCAAACACCTCTACTGCAGGCGTTGCTTTTGGCGTTATAAAAAATTATAAAGAGGCTGACTTAAAAGCCGGTGACTTCCTGTTCGTGCCAGGTACAGACCACAGCTATTTGCAAAGTGGTCTGTTTGCTGAGGAGCAAAGTTTTTTTAGTTGGTTAGCGCACTGTGCTGAAAGCAAAGTAAACACCTGCTCAATCTGCACGGGTGCCTTTTTCTTGGGTGAAGCGGGACTGCTGGATAACAGGGAATGCACTACACACTGGAGACGAACGGACGAACTGAAATCTCGCTTTCCAAAAGCAAAAGTACTGGAGGACACCCTTTATGTAAAAAGTGATATTATATACACGAGTGCCGGCATTAGTGCAGGCATCGATCTTGCACTGGCCATTTTGGAAAACCTGAAAAGTCCTCACTTCGTTCACAAGGTAGCACGGGGTCTTGTGGTATATCACAGGCGTGATCAGTCCCATTCCCAAAGAAGTATATACCTGGATTTCAGAAATCACATCAATCCAAAAATTCATGAAGTGCAGGATTTTCTCATTAATAACCTGGCAAAAGAAAACTCAATTGAAGATTTGGCAGAAATGATCGCCATGAGCCCAAGAAATCTGAGCCGGGTATTTAAAGAATCCACCGGGCTGACCATTGTTGAATACCTTACTGAACTTCGCAGGGAGATGGCAAAAACCTTACTCAATAATCCTGCCTTCACCATCGATTACATCGCTTCACAATGCGGGTATAAAACCCCCAGGCAGCTGCAGCGAATATTGAAGTAATAGTCGCACATAGCAATTCGTGAATGCTATAACCCAACCTTCCGATGTGCTAAACCTAAAGACAAATACGTTGTCCTATTATGACGTGATCTTGACCTTTGAATGTGTACGAAGGCGCCCCACCTTTGTGGTGAACACAAACAAACCCATTTAAAATTCCATCACCATGATTGCTACCCTAATAGGAATATCATCAAGTTTAATAACCATACTGATTTTCTATTTCCTGAAACGATTGGACAAAAACACCATCTATGGTTTAATCCTTATGGGAATTGCATTCCTTTACATTGGATACACATGGACCAACCTCGAAGTTGCCATCATAAGCTTCATTCAAGTATTATTCTTTCTGCCCTTTGCCTATTTGGGAATTAAGAAAAATGCATACTATTTAGTGGCCGGATATTTTCTCCACGGAATATGGGATGTGGTATACCCTTTTCTTGGCAGCCCTGACTTACTTCCTCCCGATTACGATTATTTCTGTATTACGTATGATGTTATTGTTGCCCTTTATCTTTTAATCATTAATCACAAAACAGACAGCAATTAATAACTCTTCTCCTACCAAATTTTTATCCGCTCCTCTTCAGGCTTATAATTTTTATCACCGGGTTGCAGCGCAAAGGCTTCATAAAACGGAGTGAAATTCATGAGCGGTCCGTTTACGCGCCACATGGCTGGCGAATGGGAATTCGTATTCACATAAGTACGCATGTATTCATCGCGGGTCTTTACACGCCATATGCGGGCTACTGACAGGAAGAACCGTTGGTCAGGTGTAAAGCCATCAATTTTAGTATCACCCTGCCCCTGCTCGGTCAGTTTAAACGCATCATAGGCGATGGAAATACCACCATTGTCTGCCGTGTTTTCTCCAATGGTCATGGCGCCTTTAATATGCACTGTGTCGAGTACCGTGAAGGTATTGTAGCGGTCGATCAACAATTGTGTCTTGGCATTGAACTTCTTATAGTCTTCATCCGTCCACCAGTTTTTTACATTACCGTCTTTATCGTATTGTGCACCCTGGTCATCAAAAGCATGGGTCAATTCATGACCGATCACCATGCCAATACCTCCGTAGTTGATGGCATCGTCTGTATACAAATCAAAGTAAGGGTATTGCAGAATGCCTGCAGGAAAAACAATCTCGTTGAAAGAGGGTCTGTAATAAGCCGTCACAGTAGAAGGTGACGGGCCCCACTCATGTCGGTAAGGTGGCTTGTTCAGCTTGCCCAGTTGATACTGATATTCATCTTGCTTCAGCGCTATTACATTTTCAAAATATTTGTCCCTTTGCATCGTAACATTGTACTCTCTCCAGATATCAGGATAACCTAGTTTTTTGGTAATGGCATTGAGCTTCTCTTTGGCTTTGACCTTGGTGCTGTCGCTCATCCAATCCAGGTTGTTGATTCTGTTTTCAAATGCCTTGGTAAGATTATCCACCAATTCACCCACACGTTTTTTGGCATCTTCGCCAAAATGTCTTTTCACATACAACTGTCCCAGTGCAAAACTCAGTTGCCGGTCTACTTCCTGCGCGATCACTTGTGTGCGTGGTTTTTCCGTAGATTGTCCCGTCAAGGCTTTGTTGTATTCGAAGGAGGCCTGCTCAAAAGAACGACTCAGGTATGGGTCATAGGCGGATATCGTACTGGCCTTGAGGTACACTTTCCAGTCGTTGATAGAAACGGATTGCAACATCGCATTCAGCTTATCATAATAAGCGGGCTGCCTTACATCCAGTGTGTCGGTGTCCAGGCCAAGGTGGTTGAGCAGGGATGGCCATCCGATGTGAGGCTGTGTTTTTTGAAGTTCGGCAACAGACAGTTTGTGGTAGTTATTCTTTACCTGCCTGCGTTCTATTCTTGTTTTGTGTGAAGTGGCCAGCTGCTTTTCGATGCCATAGGCCAGCGCTGCCTTTCTGGAAGCTTCGTCCCGCGCATCACCGGTAAGCTCAAACAAAGTGGCTATATATTTTTTGTATTCATTTTGAATACCGATGGTAGGTGCGTTGGTATTGAAATAATAGTCGCGATCGGGTAAGCCGATGCCTGCCTGGCTGAAGTGCGCAATATTGATGGTGCTGTTCTTATCGTCAGGTGAGATATTGAAACGAAAAAGGGAGTAGTTCCCTACCTTCATTTGATCGGCCACAAAGCGCATGAGGGTAGCTTTGTCTTTGATGGCCTCGATACTGGTAAGCACGGGTTGAATAGGCTCAAAGCCTCGTTGGTTAATGGCGGTAGAATCCATACCTGATGCGTAGAAATCCCCTACCTTTTGCTCCACACTTCCCTGGGGGTGTGTGCCTGCAGCTACTTCTTCCAGAATTTGTTGCAGCAATACCTTTTGAGGAATATTGAGAAAACTGTAGGAACCCACTCCCGACTGGTCATCAGCAATCTTTGCTGTATCATACCAGGTACCGTTGACGTACATGAAGAAGTTGTCTCCAGGTTTGATAGAAGGGCTCAGCCCTTTTACATCTACAAATTGTCTTTCTGCTTTTTCTGTACAGGCAGTGGCCACAAGGGCAATGAGTGCGCAATAAAGTAATCTTTTCATCAAAGGGTGGTTTGATTCAGTTATGGTGAAAGGTAGAGAAATTTAGAAGCGGGCAGGTGAAATATTCTGTGAGTGGTTTGATGGAGGTGTAGTGTACCTCTAAACTGACCGGGTCATCTGACCCAGTCAGTATATAAAGTGCCCGAAATTTTCCTGCCGTTTTATCAGGCAGGTATGTCAACGGTAACGCGCAGGAACGTGGCTGGTATGGTGGTTACGTTTGACTTCGTACTGGTGTTTTGTCTTTTGAATAACATCTCAAGCTCAAATTGCAAGTCATCGGCTTTGCCATTTGCTTTGGCAGCCTCAAAAGCATTCATGGTAGGTCCATAATACATTTTGAAATCGCGAACAAATGCATCGGTTGTTCCCGAGTAATGAAATACCCAGGTATCTCTTAGGAAGGAAATGTTTTCCTCAGGTATACCTGCCTGGCCAAATCGGTCAATCACGTGTTTTGCTACACCCCAGAGCATAGGACTGATGAACCCTTCAGGTGGTGGTGGTGTGAAGGCTGAACTGATCTTCAATAATTGTGCTACCAGTGTAGGATCGTCTGGTATCCAATTGCCCATGACTATTCTGCCTCCTGGTTTGGTAACACGCACCATTTCTTTGGCTACCTCATTGGGTTTTGGTGCGAACATAGCACCAAAAATGCTGACCACCCTGTCGAAGGAGTGATCCTCCAGCTGTAGGTTGCAAGCATCACCATGTTGAAAAGTAATGTTGGAGAGCTGGCTCTTCTTCGCTCGAAGGTTGCCTGCCTCTACCAGATTGCGGGCGATGTCTACGCCCAAAACCTTGGCGCCTCGTTTGGCAGCAGGGATGGCCGTAGTACCATCACCGCAGCCCAGGTCCAATACATAGTGTTCTTTTGTAATGCCCAATTCGTTGACGAGCGCTTCTCCGCTTCCCCTCATGCTTTCTGCAATGCGGGTGAAATCACCCTTTTCCCATAAAGCTTGATTGGGATTAATGATATAAGTTGTTTCCATGGTTTTGTAATTTATTTTGTACTGCTTTTAGAAATTATAGAATAAGCCATCTTTCAGAATTTTGATGACAATAAATAACACTACGCTGAGCCCAGCCAGCAAGGTCATGATCTGCTTCACTTTTGTTCCATCCGTTTTGTTCATGTTGTTTTAGTTTTACGTTTGACATTTGATGACATCAAAACGGCAAAGCTATTCGGCAGGCTGAGCTTCAGGATTGGTTTATTCTACCAGTAACATGGCTGAATGTTGCAAACCTTCAATTCTCAAGAAATTCCAATAAAAATTTGAGCTTCGTGTAAGACGGCTAACGGTTGTGAGAAGGGTGTGGTGACGTAATGACAAGGGATTGGAACACCGGGACAGATCCTTTGAAAAAGGCCAGCCTATTTGAGATCATCCAACAACTCCAGCTGGCCTTTATGCTGTTCTTCGTAGTGGGATGGCGACACTCCAAAATGCTTTTTAAAGGCTTTGGAGAAATAGGAGTAATCATCAAATCCTGTCATCAGGGCAATCTGTGTAACCGTGTCTACCTTATTAATAATGAGAAGGGCAGCCTTCCTTAAACGAATGCTACGAATCAACTCGTTGGGTGGAAAACCGGTGATTGATTTTATTTTCCTGTGCAGGTTGGTGCGGCTCATGTTCATTTCCATCGCCAATTTTTCAACACCAAACTGCGGATCACTGATATACTTCTCCACAATGGCTATGGCTTTCTTCAATAGTTTTTGATCGTACGACTCCAGCAATTCGTTGGAATCATTGATCAATGAAGCCTTGTATTTGTCAATCGTTTCTTTGTGTTGTCGGGTGAGGTAGTCTATCTCCAGGTTGAGTAACGCCCTGTTTTTGCGATAACGGTATCGTTGCAGCTGATAGATTCCTATAGAAAGTACGATCAGTAAAATAGTCAACGCGATGAGTATGTTTTTCCAAATGTTTTGAATGCGCATTTCATTTTCCAAAAGTCTGACGTTTTGTTCCTTCAACTCCAGGGCATGCTTTGCCTCCATCTCCACGATTTGTCTTATTTTGGAAGTATTTAACAAACTGTCGCGTACGGTGTAATACTTTCGAAGGTAGACCAGCGCTTCCTCTCCCCTTCCCTGTTTCAGTTTTATATCCACCAGCCCTGCATAGGCATGCCGAATTACCCTGCGCAGTCCCAGCTTTTGAGCCAGGTGCAGTGCCGCATTCAAATAGGCTTCGGCTGACTTCAAATCATTGTTATGCAGGTAAGTATGACCGATGATGTCAGTAATGGATGCTTCTGAGATTTGATTGTGGGTTGCTTTGGCGAGTGATAGCGCCTCGTTGTAATAAGTAAAAGCACGATTGGGATCTTCTGCAGCATAACACTCTCCGATGTTGGAAATAATTCTTGGAAATTGATTGGCTGCAATACCTTTTTGTTTTCCCAGTTCGTAGGCCATGTTGTAATAGAAGAGGGCGCTGTCGCGCTTGTCTTCTATGAATTTAATGACTCCCTTCATGTTGTAAATACTGCACAGCAGTTCCCAATTGTTTTCCTTAACCGCCAATTGCTCTGCATTTTTTATGAATTCATTCGATTTCTTCTGTTCATTCAAATCCATATAACTGCGTGCGAGAATATAATTGCTTTCAGCCTGAATCAATGGATCATTTTCTTTCAACCCTATCTCAAGGGCTTCCATGGCAGACTGAATGGCAAGGTCATTGTCACCAAAAGCCCAAAAACAAAAACCTCTTAAATTATTGGCAACCGCTATTCCTTTTTGATAATTAATATTTCTGGTCAGCGCCAGCGCCTGATCGGCATAATCCAACGACCGATAGGAGTCTGCCCATTGAAAATCCTTGCTTTGTTTCAGGAGCGCATCAACTTGATCCTGGCTGGCCATTGTGGTTCCAGATTTAGCCTGAGAAAAACAGGAAAAAGCTATCAGGAAGGCGCCCAACAGGTAATACCATTTCATAGAATTAATATTACGATTTTTTCCCTTTAGGGTTTATCTTTTATAGCCGGAATGATAACCCAATAGTCTCCGTGCTTTGTTTTACTGCTGGCCAGGCTGGCGCTATGCGAAGTGCGGAATTGTTCTTAGGGCGATTTCAATTTTCAGCATTAATTTTACCCTTTAAGTTTTCTGAATACTCCTTGATCAGCACATTCAAGATTTGATGATTAAGGGAGTAATCCACCGCCAGGTCAATCAATTGAACTCCCTTGCTGTTCAAAGCTTTTGACAAGGTAGTTTTAAAGTCTTCTACCGAAGTGGGCTTGTAACCAGTGGCACCAAAGCTCTCTGCAAACTTTACAAAATCAGGGTTACTATAATCCAATCCGTAAGATGGAAATCCTTCTCCTTCCTGTTTCCACTTGATCATGCCATAGGCACTGTCATTCAGGATGATCACCACAAGATCCAGCTTCAGACGCACCGCAGTTTCTAGCTCCTGGCTGTTCATCATAAACCCGCCATCCCCGTTGACAGAGATTACCTTCTTGTCAGGATTCAGTTCTTTGGCCATCATGGCAGAAGGCAACCCCGCTCCCATTGTAGCCAGGGCATTGTCAAGCAGTACACTGTTCTGTGCATAGGCAGGATAATTTCTGGCAAACCATATCTTGTACACCCCATTGTCGAGTGTTACGATACCATCCTCAGGTAAAATGTCTCTGATGATTTTGACCAGCCTTTGCGGCAAGATGGGAAAGCGGTCATCCTTTTCATATTTTGTCAAACGGCTGGAGACATTGCTTTTGATGCCGAGAAAGAATTCCGTGTTCCACGAATTGGCCTTTGACTGTAAACTTTGGGTTAATTGGATGATGCTGTGGGCGATGTCTCCGATTACATTCAGCTGAGGAAAATACACCTCGTCAACTTGTGCCGGGAAAAAGTTTACATGAATGACTTTCCTTTTGTCACCGGCATGCATAAAGAACGGTGGCTTTTCAATGGTGTCGTGGCCCACGTTGATGATGAGGTCTGCATTGCTAATGGCTTCATGCACAAAATCGTTGGCCGACAAAGCTGCTGTACCCAGGTACAAAGGGTGTCGCTCATCAATAATTCCTTTTCCCATTTGGGTATTAAAAAATGGTATACCCAAAACATCTACCAACTCGGTCAAGGCAACACTGGCTCGTTTCCTGTTGGCACCGGCACCAATCAATACCAATGGTCTTTTGGCGGCCGCAATCATTTCTGCAGCTTGTGATATAGTCTCCTTTCCCGCATAAGGAATTTTGAAATCAACTACTTCAAAAATCCGTGGTGCTTCTACCTCTTCTACAGCAATGTCTTCGGGAAGCTCGATGTGTACCGCTCCTGGTCTTTCCTCCTGCGCCAACCTGAACGCCTCACGAATGATCGATGGAACATGTGCGCCATGTGTTATTTGTTTGGTGTATTTGGTGAGCGGCTGCATCATGTCCACCACATCTACGATTTGAAACTTTCCCTGCTTACTCGTCTTGATCGGTTTTTGTCCTGTAATAATCACCAGTGGCATGGCGCCCAACTGCGCGTAAGCAGCAGGCGTTACCAGATTGGTGGCGCCTGGTCCCAGTGTTGCCAAACAAACGCCTGCCTTTCCTGTAAGCCTGCCATAAGTAGCGGCCATAAAGCCTGCTCCTTGTTCGTGCCTTGTCAATACCAATTTGATTTTGTTGGATTTTCTCAGCGACTCCAGAAAATCAAGGTTTTCCTCCCCGGGAAGTCCAAAGATGTATTCGACTCCTTCGTTCTCTAACGCTTTGATAAACAAGTCTGATGTTTTCATACCCTGAATTAATTCTCTGGAATTTAACGCTTTTCAACTCGGAAAAAAATCAAACGCATCCAACAGTTTAATTTTACTCTGAATGTGCAACTAATTGATTATGTCTGATTCTTTTAATCCATTTTTCAATCTCCACAGCCCAAAACACAATGCTGGATATACCGAGACAAAGTACTAGTTCATAAATAGTCAGTGATTGCGTTCGGAAAATATCCTGCAGGTAGGGAATGTAGATTACTCCCATTTGCAGACCCAAAGTCAGGAGTATGGCGAATATCAATTGTTTATTTCCAAATACACCCTGTTTGAAAAGTGATTTCCAACTGCTGCGTATAGCCAGGGCATGACCCATCTGACTAATGCAAAGTACAGTAAACACCATGGTTTGCCATTTACTATTATCCATATACATGGCCCATGCCTGAACAGTGAGACAAACGGTACCCATCAATAAGCCGACCCACAGAATGTGCAATCCAACACCATGTGCAAAGATGCTTTCGCTGGGTTTGCGGGGTTTTCGCTCCATACTATTGTCTTCCGCAGGTTCCGCAGTAAAGGCCAAGCCCGGCAGTCCATCGGTAACTAAGTTTATCCATAAAATGTGAATGGGTAAAAGTGGAATTGGCAACCCGGCAAGCGGGGCTAAAAAAATGGTCCAGATTTCACCTCCATTACTTGATAGCGTATATTTTATAAACTTCCGGATGTTGTCATAAATACGTCTGCCCTCTTTTACAGCTTTAATGATGGTAGCAAAATTATCGTCCAACAAAATCATATGCGCTGCCTCCTTGGAAACATCCGTGCCGGTGATACCCATGGCAATGCCAATGTTGGCCCGTCTTAACGCGGGTGCATCGTTTACGCCATCGCCAGTCATGGCTACGAATTGATTTTTCTTTTGTAGTGTTTTTACAATCTGAAGTTTCTGCTCTGGCGACACACGCGCATAGACCTTAATGTATTCCGACTCCTTTTCAAATTCCTCATCAGAAAATGCTTCCAGTTCAGCACCGGTCAGTATCTTATCCGTTTTGTAACGAATAATTCCTGTTTCTGTAGCAATGACTTTGGCAGTAATCGGATGATCGCCTGTTATCATCACGGGTGTAATGCCTGCCTTGTGGCAATCAGCAATAGCCTGCGTGGCCTCTTCACGCGGTGGGTCAATCATGGCCACCAATCCCACAAATTGCAGGTTGCTCTCGATTTGGTGGATGTTTATTGGTGAAGGCAATTCATCCATGACTTTTATGGCAAAGGACAACACGCGCTTGCCCTGTGCCGCAAAATCCAGCGCCACCTGATTGATCTTTTCTGCATCCACCGCTGTACAACAAGTCAAGACTGTCTCTACTGCCCCTTTTGTAACAACCAACCATTTTCCATCCAGCGAATGGACAGTACTCATTCGCTTGCGGCCCGAATCAAAGGGTAGCTCATGAACGCGCTTAAATTGGTCTTTCCATTGCTGGTTGTATTCTTTGTTTTTTCGGGTGTACTCCACCATGGCTATCTCCGTGGGGTCACCCTTATACTGGTTAGTGTCTTCAGTGATGACATCGTGATTGAGTTCCATGCACAACAGCAATGCCTGTTGTGTCGTAAAGTTGTGGATTGCTGCATCAGCATCATTGCTCCATACATCCACTACCGTCATTTTGTTTTGCGTAATGGTGCCCGTCTTATCAGAACAGATATAGGTAACAGATCCCAGGGTTTCCACCGCTGGCAGCCTGCGGATTAATGCATTTTTCCGCACCATGCGCTTGGCTCCCAAAGCCAGGGCAATGGTAATCACAGCGGGCAATGCCTCCGGTATAGCTGCTACTGCCACCGATATGGCAGTGAGCAACATTTGAATGGGATCTTCACCACGCAACAAACCCACACCATACAGCAAAACACAAATTATAATCACCAGGAATGATAATTTCATGCCAAAATCTGCCAGTCGCTTCTGTAATGGGGTCTGACTTTCATCCTCCTGGAGCAACTGCGCAATACGACCAATTTCAGTTTGCATACCCGTGGCCACAACAATTCCTTGCCCCCGTCCATACGTAACGATGGTGGATTTGTAGGCCATGTTGATACGATCACCCACAGGAAGCTTTTCCCCATTTAATACTTCCGTGTTTTTTTCTACAGCATTCGATTCGCCAGTAAGTGAAGCCTCTTCAATTTTTAATGAATGTACTTCTGTCAATCGGATATCGGCAGGAACCAGCGCGCCCGTCTCCAACAATACCACATCACCGGGCACCAATTCAGAGGCAGCTATTTCCCTCGTGCTACCACCCCTGAGTACCGTTGCATGGGGTGTCGACATTCTTTTCAAAGCCTCCATCGCCTTTTCTGCACGGTGCTCCTGTATAAATCCGATAATGGCATTGAGCAGAACGATCACTAAAATCACCACCGCATCCTTCAAATCCCCAATAGAAAACGAAATGACTGCCGCTACCATTAAAATAAGAATCATCACATCTTTGAACTGATGAAGGACCAATAGCATCACTGATTTTTTCTTTTTTTCAGTAAGCGTATTCTTACCGTATTGCTTAAGCCTTTCATCAACTTCGGCAACATTCAATCCTTGCTTGCTGGTGTTGAGCAACAATTGAACTTCTGATAGGGACAACAGGTGGTAATTCATTTGTAAACATTCTTTACTTTCATCGCAAAGTCTCCCTTTTAAAACGCTGGGCCTGACTATGGACTTGCATCCAAAGATGAAACTACTTAATCCATGGGAGATTTAGAATCATGCAGCTGTGTCCTTTTACTTTACCGAACATGAAGCCTTTCCAAGGGTCCCCATCTTAGGTTTTTAACTCATTTTTTACAGGTAAAATCAAATCAACACAGTGCAACATTGATCATTGCATTGACTTAATGATGCGGAACCTCTCCTACCTGAATTTTCGACAAGTGCCGAAGTCCAAAAAAAATGGAGCCCCTGAAAGAACTCCATCGTAATAATTGTAAATAGAATGTTTGCTTAGAACTTGTATCCCACCACGGCACCGTTTCCGGACGAATAAAACACCATGCCTGTTACACCATCCATTGTATAGTTAGGAGTACTATCCTTGCCCAGGTCAATGGTTCCTTCACTTTCACCGGTTGTTTTGTTGACCTTCATCAAGACATTGTTCTTGTCTTGCTTGATTAGCACCACGGTAAAATTGTCAGCATTTTGGGTAGCTTTAAATCTTGTGTTGGCAGCCTGCCACGACTTCTTGGCAAAATCAGAAGCAGCATTGCCCAACTCACCATAGGCACTGCCAATACCTTCTAATATCACGCCACTTGCCTCTTCCTCATTGGCTTTGGCTTGCTGCCCTGCAGATTGAAATGCAGCTGATGCGGTATAGGCTACTGCTCCAATGTAAGCGGCACGCACTGCCTGTGCGTATTGCAATGCACGGATCACACCTGGTTCACGTGGAGCCTCAAAGTATTTTTGATAGGCGATCTTTCCATCATAACCTACCAGTGCTAAATTTTGAGACGAACTAACCAATATACCGTTGTTGCGGAGTTCTATATTTTGTGGTGACTCCTTTCCCTCGAACTTGATACCCGCTGTCACTACTTTCAGGGATAGATTAGTTTTATCCAGCTCCAGCAAGGTGTTGTCTTTGAGATTGAAGACGTAGACAGCATTTCCCTTTTGAGCTGTCAAAGTAGGCAATGTGGGTATTCCTTGGTCTAACAAAAGATTTCCAGTGACGATATCCAGCACATTCATCTCTTCTGTTGTAATATAAAACAGTCCCTTCGGTGTGGTCTCGCTGGCAACTAACCTGCCATCTATCTGCACAGGCTTATCGAATGTGAGGGATGCTGTATTTAAATCCAGGTAAGACAAAAAATTCTTACCGGATGAATTTTGTGATACCAAAACCAGTCCGTCTTTTACCTTTTCATAACTATATACTCCGCCTTTAATATTAATGCCTCTGCCTTTCTTGCCCCATTTTCCTTCCTGTGATTTGTAGTCATAACTGTTCACTTTTGTGTTTGATCCATCATCAGGCATGATAACTATACCACTTTCGTCAAAATAGACACCACCTATTTTACCTGAAAGATCCAGCGGTTTAGCCCATATACGATTACCATTGGTCATATCAAATGCTGAATAAGTGGTGTGATAGCTGGGACCAGCATTGGTAGAGGTAGTCGTGGTAAATCCACCCGTTGAGGCAGGCTTACCCTCTTGTTCGGATGCAATGTAGAAGACGGGTTGAGTGGGATGTTGGTAGAACCTCACCTTAAAGTCTACAGTCTGTGCTACATTGGAGGCAGCTTGCTTTAACAATCCACCCAGCGCCCCCATATTTTCCATTTGTTTGTTTGCCTGAGATACATCATTTTTCCAGATCACACTTCCATCAACAGGATTTACTTTGTAGTTGTAGAAGATGGTTACAATTAACAACTCATCCTGCCCGATTTCGCTGGCCGTAACGAACCTGCCAAAATCATCTTCTATTTTCCATTTCACTTTACCGTCTGTCAAGGATGACATTAACAACATGTCCTTGCCTTGCGCATTGCGACCGGAGACTAAAATTCCATTGGCCTTATACAATACTTTCTGATCTCTTATTTCGCTGATACCCGCTTCGCGTGCATCAAACTTGATCGCACCGGAAAATGGATCAAGGATAGTGATGTTAGTGCCATTACTTATTGCAAGCAGTGCGGAAGAACCCAATTGTTTTATCATGTCTGGGGCGAGCGCACCCACTTTGTTGTTTTTCCATAGTATCTCACCTTTATCAGGATCAATTCCAGCAAGGCCTTGTGAAGTTCCGACTACATAATTTCCCAAAGAGGTTACCATTTGCCAGTTGACACCTTCTGGTAACGTCTTGGACCACAATGGTTTTACTTGTTGCCCGTAAAGGGTGGAGAAGCACAGGAAAAATAGGAGTTGGACAAGTTTTTTCATGATGTTGATCTGTTTGGTTAGGTAATGGACAGTTTTACAATAATGGTGCCAAGGGATGAGGCAAATGAACTCAAGCAATATACCGATTTTCCAAGTACCGGCTCCTGAATTCAAGTCAATCAATGGCGCATATCCTGTGCGTAAGATTTAACAGTTGCTATTCCAAACGATAATCAATGATGCGATCGATTCGCCAGTAAGTGAACCTTCTTCAGTTTTTAATGAATGTACTTCTCTCAATCTTGCTACCTTAGCTTCATGCTCATTGAAGAGAAAGCACTCCTGCACTGGATCAAGCACTTTTACGGCTATGGATCGTGGCAGGCCAAACACTGGTTCGTAGCCTATGAAGAAGGTGGCGGTGATACTCCCGATGAAGTAGCCGATAAGCTCAACTATTTCTACCTTAATGTACAGGGTTCATCACTTTGTGACATCCGAGACTTGTACCATCATGTCAGGTTTAAGTTAGACGGCCCAAGAGCCGAATTGTTCACCAACCTTTTTGATTACCGCTTTGGCAATGATGCCGTGCTGCACGGTACTTGGAAAAACCTCATTGCCTTTGTACATGGCTACCAAAACAAGCCGCTCCCCGAGCTGCTCGCCTATCAGAAAAAACTCCTGGCCTTGTCGTCCAATAAAAATGAAGCTTTGCTGAGGTTGTATCCCCTGCCCACACACAACCATGCCTGGTATTATAGCTGGCTCGACCTCCCTCAACTGCCTTTCCTCAAAAGCCGCGCTGCCTATCAGGAACATGTCTATACTGATCGCATGGCAACTATTCTGCATAACATAAAAGAGTACCAGCCTGAAGTGGTGCTCATGTATGGCATGGCCAACATCGACAAACTAAAGAAGTCAGTGAAGGCGTTTTTTCCTGATACCCAATTTAAAATGATCAAAGCCACCCCGCGACAGATTCCCTCCCACCACCGGGCTGACTTGCCCAATACCACCTTGCTGATTACTACACAACTCCCATCACTGCGACACAACAGAATTGAAACGGGGTTTGATTGGGAAGCAGTTGGGTTATCATTAAAAAGGAACCCTTAATACCAGATGGGTGAGTTTCCCAAAATCGAACATTATTATTCAAAATCGTGCAAGCGTACACTAACAGCCACCCGAAAATGTACAGTAATAACTATTTTACATACTGGCACCAATATTGACTTGTTAGCCCACAAATTAAATGGCCTATGCTAAGGAATTTTATCGTCATCGCGCTTCGTAATCTACTCAATCAAAAAGGATATTCAGTTGTAAAAATCGCTGGACTGGCATTCGGCATTGCCGCCAGCCTCATCATTTTCCTTTACGTATTGGAAGACCTGTCGTACAATAAACACAATAGTAATTATGACCGCATTGTACGATTGCTCACCATCGACAGTGCTGAAGGGGTAAGCAGTAAGGTGGTCGGGGTAACACAACCCATGCTGGGCCCTGCTGCCAAAGAGGAATTGCCTGAGGTCGTGGAAAGCGTTCGTATTACAGGCGGAGGTCGCTATGACCTCAGCTACGGAGAAAAATCATTAAAATGTGAAAATGCCATTCGGGTGGACCCTTCCTTCTTCTCGGTGTTTGACGTCACCGTTATAGACGGTCCTCCGTCCGGTATCCTCGATGACCCAGGTTCCATCGCCATTACCCAGTCGCTGGCAAAGAAAATCTTTGGCAACGAAAATGCATTGGGCAAAACACTCAAGTTAAATCAAAATACAGATTTGCACATCACTGCAGTGCTGGCCGATCCACCGGCCACATCACACTTGCAATACGACCTGCTGCGTACTTTGGTGCCCGGGCAGGATGAACAGGGATTGCTGCAAGCACTCCAAACCTGGCAAGGCATATTTTGCAACACCTATCTCCTGTTGGATAAACCTGCAGAAGTGGAGGGACTTACCGAAAAGCTGCAGGGCATCAGCAAGAAAAACAATGCCTATGAATTCTTTACCCCCATCACTCAAAAGCTGAGTGATGTACATCTTCATTCTAAAGACATCCTCTTTGAAATCAACGCCAACAAGTCCGATGCACAAAATATCTATGTACTCAGTATTATCGGATTTCTCATACTTGTACTGGCCGCTGTCAATTTTGTAAACCTGGTTACAGCCAACTCTACCATGAGAGCCAAAGAAGTAGGCGTGCGCAAAGTGGTAGGTGCATTGAAGCAACAACTCATTGGGCAGCACCTAGTGGAAAGTCTTGCCGTTACCTTTATCTCCGCCATCATCGCCATAAGTCTTGTCTTTATCCTGGTACCTACGCTGAACAGTTTTTACCAGCGCCATGCAGATGCACTTCAATTACTGCAGCCTGCCAATATGCTGGTCATACTGGCAATCGTTGTGCTGGTGGGTGTTGTGGCTGGATTGTATCCCGCTTTTGTGCTTTCATCATTGAAACCAGGTCAGGTTTTAAAAGGTGATTTTAAAAGTTCTGCCAGTGGTGTGTGGCTAAGAAAATCACTGGTAGTGCTGCAGTTCACCATCTCCATTGCACTCATCGTAGGCTCCGGCATCGTATTCCAACAGATGCAGTTCATCTTCAATGCCGACCTGGGCTATAGCCGCGATCAGGTAATTACCATTCAGCAAAGTGGACCTGCCATCGCGAACACTACCTCATTCAGATCGGAATTGATGCGCAATGAAAACATTGTCAACGTGGGTACCGCTTCCTCAAGAATCGGTCAGCAGCTAGGCAGAACAAGCATCTTTCCCGAAGGCAGGGACATTAACGAAACCAATATCATCACCAGCACCATGACGGCCGATGAGAATTTTGCCTCGGCCATGCAAATGGATATGCAGGCAGGGCGCTTCTTTTCCCTGGACTTTGACGACTCCCTATCCATGGTAGTCAATGGTGAGCTTGTTCGTTTACTGGGATGGGAAGATGCAGTAGGAAGAAGAATCAACCTGCAATCCGGACCCAACCCCACAGACTTAACGGCTTATACAGTGATAGGTGTGGTCAATGATTTTCATTTTGCCACCATACGGCACAAACTGGAACCTATGTTTATGCTGTATAGCAATGCCAATGGTGCCATGGCCATCAAGATCAAAGAACAAAACATGCAGGAGACCATCGCATACATCGAAGCCACCTGGAAGAAAGTAAATCCAGGACAAACGTTTGAATATGATTTTCTGGATGACCAGTTTGCCAAGCTCTACAGCAATGAAGAAGCTTTTGCTTCCATGTTCTCACACTTCACGCTATTGGCAATGGTGATTGCGGGTCTGGGGCTCTTCGCATTGTCGGCTTACACGGCCCAACAAAGACGTAAAGAGATTGGCATACGCAAGGTACTTGGCGCTTCCAGCGGCAGTATATTGGTAAAGCTTTCTGCTGAATTTGTTTCGTTGATTCTGATTTCTTTTGCGCTGGCGAGTGTCATTGCCTACTTTGTAATGTCCCGATGGTTGGAAGATTTCCAATACAGCATTGAGATCGGAATTGGCATTTTCCTCTTGTCAGGTTCAGCCGCATTACTTGTAGGACTGCTCACCGTAAGCTTTCAATCACTAAAAGCAGCCTGGAGCAATCCTGTGGATGCGTTGAGAATAGAATAATTTCAAATAGTGGCTGCATCTCATTTTCAACGGTAGGATGTACTTTAGTCCTTGCATGGACCAATAGTGTCTCCGTGTTTTTCATGCGCTGGCCAGGCCGATTTAGAAATGGTTAGGGTTTGGGAATTCTCACGATTACCGGGTGGTTTGTGGCATATGGTAATTTTGTCGGAATCCTTATCTTTTGATTCTTCAACTTCCTCCTTTTCAGGATTTTCATCTTTGGGTAGCTCACACACAAACGAAACGGTTTGAGTAGCCGTACCCGCTGAGTTGGTGGCCTTGATCACAAAGTGAGCTGTGCCAGTGATGTCCACATTGGTAACAGTAACGGTGTTGGCAGCAAATTCAAATGCTATCGGATTATCATTTTGTGTAACGGTGATACTTTGTTGGTCAGTAATGTTTTCCACCGTAGCAGTAACAGCTGCCTTGCAGTTGTCAACCGTGACCGGTGAAGTAGCAGGCGAAGTGATTCTCACCACAGGAGCTACAACCACCGGACATCCACCCTGTGCATCTCCATGTGCCTCGTGTGCCGGCCATGCCGACTCAGCAATGGTGATGGTTTGAGGACTATTACCAGGAGAAACATGGCAGATGGTCATCTGCTTTGGCTGACATACAAACGAAACGGTTTGGGTAGCCGTGCCCGCTGAGTTGGTGGCCTTGATCACAAAGTGGGCTGTGCCAGTGATGTCCACATTGGTAACAGTAACGGTGTTGGCAGCAAATTCAAATGCTATCGGATTATCATTTTGTGTAACGGTGATACTTTGTTGGTCAGTAATGTTTTCCACCGTAGCAGTAACAGCTGCCTTGCAGTTGTCAACCGTGACCGGTGAAGTAGCAGGCGAAGTGAT
>ERZ761602.206-NODE-206-length-143011-cov-7.012598_pt1 | contig 143011 bp, 125 predicted proteins | sample MGYA00512165_ERZ761602 | MGnify/ENA primary metagenome ERZ761602 (study PRJEB28899, sample SAMN02445085) | bioreactor sludge metagenome | biome: EBPR sludge; isolation source: Thorneside wastewater treatment plant | place: Australia: Brisbane, Thorneside... | reverse complement strand
TTCAGGACCCGGCGCCCGCCGGGGCTGGCCGCGTCTACTCTTCGAGCGTAGTGACATCCCCTTCCGGCAAGCCCTGGGCGCGGGCTTTCAGGACCCGGCGCCCGCCGGGGCTGGCCGCGTCTACTCTTCGAGCGTAGTGACGTCCCCTTCCGGCAAGCCCTGGGCGCGGGCTTTCAGGACCCGGCGCATAATCTTGCCCGAGCGCGTCTTGGGCAGCTTGTCGACGAATTTGATATCGTCCGGCTTGGCGATCGGCCCGAGGTGCTGGGCCACGTGCTGGCGCAGCTCGTCGGCCAGTTCAGGCGTGGCCGCGAAGCCGGCGCGCAGCAGGATGAAGGTGTGGATGGCGTTGCCCTTGACTTCGTGGGGCAGGCCGATGGCGGCGGCTTCGGCCACGGCCGGGTGGCTGACCAGGGCGCTCTCGATCTCGGCGGTGCCCAGGCGGTGGCCCGAGACCTTGATGACGTCGTCCGTGCGGCCGATGACCCAGAAGTAGCCGTCCTTGTCGCGGCGGGCGCTGTCGCCGGCCATGTACTTGCCCGGGTACTTGCTCCAGTACTGGCGGACGTAGCGCTCGTCGTCGCCGTAGATGGTGCGCAGCATGGCCGGCCACGGGCGCTTGAGGACCAGGAAGCCTTCTTCGCCGTCCGGCACGGGCTGGCCGGCTTCGTCCAGGATCTCGGCTTCCTGGCCGAAGAAGGGGCGGGTGCCGGAGCCGGGCTTGAGCGGGACGACCGGGGTGGGCGTGATCATGAACATGCCGGTCTCGGTCTGCCACCAAGTGTCCATGATCGGGCAGCGGGTCTTGCCGATGACGCGGTGATACCACTTCCAGGCTTCAGGGTTGATGGGCTCGCCGACGGAGCCGAGCAGGCGCAGGGACGAGAGGTCGTGGCGGTTAGGCCAGGCTTCGCCGAAGCGCATCAGGCCGCGGATGGCGGTGGGGGCCGTGTAGAAGACGGTGATGCCGTAGCGCTCGACGCACTGCCACCAGCGGTTGGGGTAGGGGTAGGCCGGGCCGCCTTCGAACATGAAGGAGGTGGCGCCGTTGAGCATGGGGCCGTAGACCAGGTAGGAGTGGCCGGTGACCCAGCCGGGGTCGGCGGTGCACCACCAGCGGTCGTCGTCCTTGAGGTCGAAGACGTACTTGAGGGTGGCATAGACGCCGACCATGTAGCCGCCGTGGGTGTGCAGGATGGCCTTGGGTTTGCCGGTGGAGCCGGAGGTGTAGAGGATGTAGAGCGGGTCCTCGGCATCCAGGGCTTCGGTGGGGCACTTGCCGTTGGCTACGGGCAGGGCGGCCAGGGCGTGGTACCAGTGGTCGCGCAGAGGGTCCATCGGGACGTCGTGGCCGGTCCGCTTGACGACGATGACGTTCTCGACGGACGGGCAGCGCTTGACGGCGTCGTCGACGATGCGTTTGAGCTCGAAGATCTTGCCGTTGATCCAGGAGCCGTCGGCGCAGATGACGAGCTTGGACTGGCTGTCGTCGATGCGGCCCTGCAGGGCGTCGACCGAGAAGCCGGCGAAGACGACCGAGTGGACGGCGCCGATCTTGGCGCAGGCGAGCATGGCGAAGACGATCTCAGGGATGCGCGGCAGGTAGATGGTGACGCGGTCGCCCTTCTGGACGCCCATGGCCTTGAGGAGGTTGCCCCAGCGGTTGACTTCGCGGTTCATGGCGAAGTAGGAGTAGGTGCGGTGGTCCTTGCCGTCTTCGCTCTCCCAGATCAGGGCGAGCTTGTTGCGGCGCCAGGTCTTGAGATGGCGGTCGATGGCGTTGTGGACGATGTTGGTCCGGCCGCCGACGAACCACTTGTAGAACGGCGCCCGGCTGTCGTCCAGGACCTGGTCCCACTTCTTGAACCACTCCAACTCTTCGGCGCGCTGCGCCCAGAAACCCGCCAGATCGTCGCGCGCGTACTCGGCCAGCGCCTCCCAATCCGGCACGTTCGCCTGGCTCATGACGGCGGCATCGGGGTGAATAACTTCGCCTTCCATGGGTGAGGTCGGTGACTTGGGCATGGGGTCTCCTGACGAAGCAGAGGCGGCGGATAGCGAGTTGAGCAGGTTCTTGATATCGGACACAGCCGTTATTCTCCGGGGCAAACAGTGGCCGCCAGCGTCAGGGTGCCGTCGGCGGCGCGAGTATAGCACTGGCAATAGGCGGCGTTCGGGTCGCCGGTCTCCACGGTGCGCCAGAGCAGGTAGACCACCTGGGTGCGCACGCACACCTGGCCGGTGTCTGCGCCGGCCGGCAACGTCCGCGCGGCCAGGTAGCCCAGTCCGCCGGCGCCCGGCTCGTTGACCAGGAAGAGCTTGTCCTGGTCCAGGCCGTCCGGCCCGCGCGTCCAGCCGATCTCGTTCTGCGTGGCCAGTCCAAAGGCCAGGGCCGGCACCAGCATCACGGCCAGCCAGACCGCGCAGCCGAGCACGCAGCCGGTCCGCGTCATCGGCTGCGACGGAGCGGCCCGTCCGGCGCTCATCGGATGGCCAGCAGCTCGACCTCGAAGACCAGGGTGGCGTTGGGCGGAATGACGCCGCCCGCGCCGCGCGCTCCGTAGCCCAACTCAGGCGGGATCGTCAGGCGGACCTTGTCGCCGACACGCATGGCGGCGACGCCCTCATCCCAGCCCTTGATCACCTGGCCGACGCCGAGCGTGAACTCAAACGGCTCGCGGCGGTCCACCGAGCTGTCGAACTGCCGGCCGTCGGTCAGGCGGCCGGTGTAGTGGACCTGGACCCGGTCGCCGCGTTTCGGTGCCGGGCCGGTGCCCTCGACCAATTTCTCGATCTTCATTGCGGAAGGCGTCATGGCTTTTCTCTTGTCGGTCGGCAAGGTGGGATTAGCACCCTGAAAAAAAACACCCTAAGCAAACAGCGGCCGGACGCGGCGCTCTTCCGGCGCGCCTTTTTCGCCGATGACCTTGTACATGCCCACCGGCACGGTTTTGCCCTTGACCAGGCGCGCCTCGCCGAACTCGATGTCGAACTGCTCCTGCACGCGCGCGTAGGTGAACTCGGTGATGAGCAGCGGCCACTTCAGGTCCTTGGTCAGGTCCTGCACGCGCGAGGCCAGGTTGACGCCGTCGCCCATGACGGTGTAGTTGACGCGCCGGCCGGAACCGACCAGGCCGACGAAGACCTCGGCCGTGTTCAGGCCGATGCCCATCTCCAGCTTGGAGGGCTTGCCCTCGGCCGCCCACTTGGCGCGCAGCCGGTCCAGCTCCACGCGCATGTCGATCGAGCAGCGCACGGCGCGCTCGGCGTGGTCCGGGAACCACAGCGGCGCGCCGAAGAACGCCATCACCAGGTCGCCTTCGTACTTGTCCACGGTGCCGCCGTGCCGGTGGATGACCTCGGTCATCGCGCCCAGGTACTCGTTGAGCGTGGCCACCAGCTCTTCCGGCGTCATCTTCTCAGACATGGTCGTGAAGCCGCGGATGTCCGAGAACAGGATGGTCAGCTCGGCGCGCTTGCCGCGCATGGCGTCGATGCCCTTGTCGATCAGCTGCCCGACCATCTCGGGCGAGATGAAGAGCTCGAAGATGCCGCGCACGCGGCGCTTCTCTAGCTCCTCGCTGACGGCGCGCTCCACGGCCGGCACGGCGAAGGCGATCAAGAGCGTGGTCAGCGGCGCCACCAGCGGGATCTCGGTGCGGAAGAAGAGGAAGACGCCCAGCCACAGCCCGAAGCCGGCCAGCAGCAGCGCCACCAGCACGGCGATAGCGCGCGTGGGCTGGCGGATGAGCAGCAGCAGCAGGCCGATGGCGCCGGCCACCAGCACGCTCAGCAGCATCGGGCCGCGCTCCAGCACCGAGCACAGCTGGGCGGTGGGGCAGACGCCGGACCACAGGCGCAAGTAGTCGCCGGTGAGCACGGTGTCCAGGGCGTTGGCCATGATCTCGACGCCGGGCGTGGTGCGCCGGAAGCTGAACGGCGTCGGGTAGACGTCTTGCAGCGAGACCGTCGTCGCGCCGACGAACACGATCTTGTCGCGGAACGTGTCCAGCGGGATATCGCCGTTGACGACCTGCAGCATCGAGTAGGTCGGCACGCTGCCTTCCGGGCCGCGGTAGTTCAGGCGCAGATAGCCCTGGTCCAGCGGGATGACGCGCTCGCCCAGGCGCAGCTGGTCCGGCGTGGGGTCCGGATCCAGCGGCTCGCCGGTGACCAGGGCCGCGGCCACCAGCGGCCAGGAATAGTAGACGCGGTCCTGAGCCGTGTTCCAGGCCAGGATGCTGTGCACGGCGCCGTCGGCGTCGCGCTGGAAGTTGGTCAGGCCGAAACCGGCCGCCGCCTCGCGCAAGGCGCGCACCGGCTGGCGCAGCACTTCCAGTTCGCCGCCGCTCTGGACCGATTTGCTGATCTCGCCGTTCAGGACGACGTTGCCGGCCGCCTGCAGGGCGGCGGCCAAGGCGGCGTCGCCGAGCTGCACGGTCAGCGTCTGGCCCGGCGTCAGCGGATCACGCGCGGGCCGGCCGTCGGCGGTCAGCACCGCGCCGGGGTTCACCTGGTACAGGCCGGCCACGCCGGCCACGTCGTCGTTCGCGCCCACCCGATGCGTCAACGCGCCGAAGGCCGGGATCTGCAGCAGCTGCGCCGGCCGGAGCTCGCACGGGTCGTCCAGGGCGTTGACGCTCAGCAGCGTCGCGGCGTCCACGCCAAAGCGTCCGGCCAGGCCGTCCACGGTGTCGCGCAGCACGACGTGCGTCTGCGGCGGGGTGGTGGGGATCTGGAGGGCTTGGCCGCCGCACACGGTGCCGGCGTTGTCCAGGCCGTTGGCCTGGATCAGGTCGGCGGCGCTCACGCCGTAGCGCTCGGCGATGGCCAGGAAGGTCTCGCCCTGCACCGTGTACGTGGTCGGCTTGAATTGCTCAGGCTCGAAGAAGAAGACGTCGAAGGCCACCAGGCGCGCGCCGCCGGCCCGCAGGCGGTCCAGCAGCTGGGCGAAGTAGGTGCGCGGCCAGGGCCATTGCAGACCGGTGTTGGCGAAGGTGTCCTCGTCGATGGCGACGATGACCACCGGGCTGCCCGCCGGTTCCGGTCCGCGCAGCTGGAAGGCCAGGTTGACGGCGTTCAGCTCAAGGCCGTCCAGCAGGCCGCTGACGCCGGCGATGAGCATCGCCGCCATCACCAGCGCGATCAGGCTGACGCTCTGCCGGCGGAGGTTGAGCTGCGGCATGGCGGCCTCGGTCGGCGGGTCGGCGGGTCAGGGCGCCGGCGTGCACGCCTCGTCGGCGTGCTGCCAACTGCCCGTGGCCACCTGGCCATCGGCGGACGTCACCGTGACGGTGCCGCTGGCGCCGGAGCAGCGCGGGACATCCATCTCAAAGCTCTGGCCCGGCTCGTAGCGCAGCGGCTCGACGCCGCCGAGGGCCGTGACGACGATCAGCAGGCGGTAGCTGGGCGCCGTCGGGTCCGCGCAATTGCCCACGCACAGCGCGGCCACCTCGCGGATCTCGAGCGGCGCGGCCGCCGTCGGCGACTCAGACGGGGCCGGCGGCTCGGTGGGCGCGGGCGGGACGTAGGGCAGGCCCGGGTAAGGCGACTCGAACTGCGGCGCGCAGACCGGGCCGGCCAGGATGTTGGTCCAGCGCACCGCCGGGATGCGCAAGGTCTGGTCGGCCTTCACCAGGAACGGCGCCGGCAGGTTGTTGGCCTGGATGATGGCATCCGGCAGCACGCCGTACACGCGCGCGATGCAGAAGACGCTCTCGCCGGCCAGGACCCGGTGCTGGCCGATGAGCGGGAAGGGCGTGGGCGGCGGGCTGGTGGGCGCCGTTGAAGGCCGGGTTGTGGCTGTCGGCGGGAGCGGCGTGTCCGCGGGCGCGGTCGTCGCCTGCGGGGAGGTGGGCTCGGGCGTGGCCGCCTCGGTCGTAGTCGGTTCACTGGTCGCCGGCTCGGGCGTGGCGGTCGGCTCGGCCTCGGTCGGCGTGAGCGCGGCCACCGGCAGGGTGGCATCGCCTTGCGCGGCCGCTTCGGTGGCATACGCCACGAACTGGGTGGCCTCCGGCACGCTGCGGCCCCAGACGCCGTAGTCGGCCAACTGCATCGGCTCCAGGGCGCCTTCGCCGCCGCCGCTCTGGACGTACTTGTAGTTCGGCGGGATGAAGGTCTGGTTGAGGCTGCACGTGCCCTGCAGGCACGTGATCAACAGGTTCTGGCTGTCCGGCTCGTAAGCCACGCTCATGTACGCGCCGCGCGCCGAGGCGATGCCCAGCGGCGTCTCGACGTCCAGGGCGCTGTTGCTGGTGAGCAGCACCCACGTCTCGCCGCCGTCCAGGGCCAGCGACGTCAGCAGGCTGTCCAGGAACGGGTTGAGGTAGTTGAAGGTGACGGCGGTCTCGGGGCCGAGGCGGATTTTGCTGCCCTCGGTCAGCTGGATGAAGGCGCGGCTGTCGGCCTGGGTGCGAAACTGGTTGCCGACACCCAGCACCAGCCCGGTGGCCGTGGCCGCCCAGGCGCCGCTGGCATCCTCGCGGACCTCGGCTACGCCGTCCAGTTCCTTGAGCACGGCGCTGCGTTCGGGCGTGCTGGTGGCCGCCGCGCCGTCCGGGCCGGGCGTTTGTTCGGGCAGGGTGACGGTCGTCCGGTCACAGGCGGCGACCAGCAGGAGAATCAGGAGCCAGTGCGCCCGAGCGGCGAAAGAGTGATGAGCCCGCATAGGTGGTCCGACGGTGATGGGCGGCGAAGCCAAGTGGTTGCCGGGGAGTCTAACACAAAACCGGGGCGGGCCCGGCCGTGCGTCAGGCCGACGCGCCGGCGTAATGGCGCAGACCGAAGAACCAGAACCAGCGCGCGACGGCCAGCAGCGCCAGCGCCAGGCCGAAGGCCTGCAGCAAGGTGGTGCTGGTGAGGCGCCCGGTGATGGCCTCAGCCGGCACGGTGACGGCGAAGGCCACCGGTACCAGGAAAGTCAGGCCGGTGCGCAGCCAATCCGGGTAGAGGCTCACCGGGTAGCGGCCGGCGGCGTAGACGCCGTCGAAGAGCTCGACGATGTGCTCCATGCGGATGACCCAGAAGGCGCCGGTGGTCAGGATCAGCCAGAACGCGTACACCATCAGGCCGCCGCACAGCAGCGCGGCCACGAAGGCCAGCGCGACACGGATGGACAGGACGGCTTGCAGCTGGAGCGTCGCCACTGCCAGCACGCCCAGGCCCATGAGCACGTCCACGCCCTGCCAGAGCTGGATCTGGCGCACGCTCACCAGCGCCTGCGAATCGGCCGGCTTGGTGAGGGCGTAATCGAGCGTGCCCTCGCGCACATCGCCCATCAGGCGCTGCATATTGGGCTGGATGGTCATGCGGATCAGGCCGCCCATCATCAAGTGGACGCCCATCACGGCCAGCAGCTCCGGGCGCGACCAGCCGCCCAGGGCCGTGGTGTGGCTGAAGACCAGGCTCAAGCCCACCAGGCCGACGGCCAGCGCGATCAGGGACTGCAGCAGCTGGATGAAGAAGTTGGCCCGGTACTGCAGCTCGTTGAGGATGCCGATGCGGAAGAAGTTCCAGGTGAGGCGCGCGATGTGCAGCATGCCGGCTCCTGCCTAGCCGCCGACGGCCGAGTACTGCCGGACGGCCGCCCGCCAGACGATCTGGACCCCCGCCAGGCCCGCCAAAATCCACAGCGCCTGCAGGCCCAGGCCGCCCAGCAATTGCGCCGGCGTCAGGTCGGCCACCAGCGCCTCGATCGGGAACTGGAACGCCCACTTGAACGGCAGCAGGCTGGAGGCCGTCTGCACCCAGGCCGGCATCAGGCCCATCGGCACCAGGCGGCCGGACAGCAGCAGTTCCAGGGCGAAATACAACTCGTACAGGGCGCTGACGCGCGTGGTCCAGAACGTGATCAGGCCGAGCAGCCAGAGCAGCATGGTGCGGATCAGGTAAGCGCCCCACAGCGAGAAGAAGAACACGACCATCTCCAGCGGCGTGGGGTTCAGCTCCGGCCGGAAGGCCAGGGCCAGGACGGCCGCGATCGGCAGCCACAGGACGATCACCACCACCTTCCAGCCCGCGAACCAGGCGACGTCCATGTGGAGCGGGTGCAGCGGCCGCAGCAGCATGCCGGAGAGCTGGCCCTCGCGGATGCGCCACTCCCAGCCGTACGGCGTGAACACGATGTTCATGTTGCGCACCAGCGTCCAGACGATGTAGTAGGCCGCGAACTGGCCGGCCGTGTAGCCGCCGACCACGCCGCCCTGGCTGGCCGCGATCGTCGTCCAGACCACCAGGTAGATGACGGGCTCGGCCACCATGCCGATCATGTAGAAGTACTGGGCCGTGGCATACTGGAATTCGATGATCACGGCCGTCTTCATGGTCTGCCAGTAGAAGGCCAGCAGGTTACGCATGGCTGGCCTCGGCTGTGCCGGCGGCGAAGACGCGCTCGATGACGTCCTCGATGGGCGGGTCTTCGACGGTCAGGTCGATCACCGGCTGGTCGGCCAGCAGCTGCGCGGTCATGCGCGCGGTCTCGGCCTTGGGCACGCGCAGCCGGACGTGCGCGCCGTCGCGCTCCACCACCTCGCCGTAGGCGTCCCAGGCCACGGCCCCGGCCGTGTCGGCGTCCAGCGTCACGCCGATGGTCTTGTAAGCCGCGAAGCGCTCGGCCAGCCCGCTCAGGCCGCCGTCGTACAGCAGCCGGCCGTGGTGGATGACGAGCACGCGCTTGCACAGGGCTTCGACGTCGGCCATGTAGTGGCTGGTGAGCAGGACGGTGGCGCCGGTGCGGCGGTTGTACTCGGCCACGAAGGCGCGCAGCCGGCGCTGCATGGTGACGTCCAGGCCCAGCGTCGGCTCGTCCAGGAAGAGCACCTGCGGCCGGTGGAGCAGGGCCCCGATCAGCTCCATCTTCATGCGCTCGCCCAAGGACAGGTTGCGCACCGGCTTGCGGACCAGGTCGCCGACCTCCATCAGCGCGATGTACTCGTCGCGCGTGCGCCGGAACTCGGCCGCCGGCAGGGCGTAGATCGTGCGGTTGAGCTCGAACGAGTCCAGCGCCGGGATGTCCCACTGCAGCTGGTTGCGGTTGCCCATCACCAGCGTGATCTGGCGCAGGAAGGCCGCCTCGCGGCGCTGCGGCTGGAACCCGAGCACGCTGGCCGCGCCGCCGGTGGGGTGCAGCAGGCCGGAAAGCATCTTGAGCGTGGTCGTTTTGCCGGCGCCGTTCGGCCCCAGGAAACCGACGACCTCGCCCGCGTCGATGTCGAACGAGATGGCGTCCACGGCCTTGACGGCGCGGGTCTTGCGCCGCACCAGGCTGCGCAGGGCGGCGCCCAGGCCGGCCTCGCGTTCGGGGACCTGGTAGGTCTTGCAGAGTTGGGCGACGTGGATCAGCGGCACAGGCCCTCCTTGGGGCGGGTCGGCGGCCGGGACGGGCGCGCCGAATGTGGAAGGGCGCTCCTCCAGCGGGCGGCTGGGGCGCTAATGCCCGAGGATCTGGACGATGTCCTCGCGCGGCTGCTGGGCGAGGCGATACTGGCGGAAGCGCTTGAGCTCGGCGCGCACCTGGTCACGCAGTTCGCGCAGGCGCGGCTCCTTGGCCTCCCAGTGGCCGGAGACCTGCGAGACCACCAAAGCGCTGTCGCTGAGGATCTTGATCGACGTCTGCGCGGCCGCGCGGCCCAGTTGGGCGGTGAGGGCGCCTAACGCGGCCAGCAGGGTGTGGTACTCGGCCTCGTTGTTGGTGAGCTCGCGCTGGAACTCCCGGCGCACGATCTGGCCGGAGCCGAGCGCGTCGAAGATGATGTAACTGCCGTACGCCGGCCCGGGGTTGCCGCGGCTGCCCCCGTCGAAGACCACCAGGTAATCGAACGGGCCGGACCAGGTGTCGGCGGTCTGGCGCGGACGGCCTGCGGGGCGGAGCGCCGGAGCCGTATGCGCGCCGTAGACCTCGCGCAGGCGCGAGAACAGATCCAGACGCTCGGCGTCCGGCAGGGCCGCGATCGCCTCCAGGATTTTCTGGATCGTCATAAGGACACACCGGCCGGGGCCGGGGCCCCGGATCAGGCTGCGATCATCCGGTCGTAGAGCGCGAGGCAGTTGGCGGCGTGCAGCTGCATCACCAGGCCGTTCAGCGGGATGCGGCTCTTGCCACACGACTCGATGTCGATCTCGCGCATGGCTTCGCGCGGCCGGCCGCGCTTGATGGCGGCCTCCACCTTCTTGCGCAGGCTGTCCAGGTAGCGCAGGTTGGAGCGCACCGCGTCGTCGATCTCGCCGCGCAGCACCACTTCGCCGTGACCCTGGATGACGTTTTCCAGGCCCAGCGGCGGGATGAGCTGCAGCGATTGGACCAGGTCGTCCACGTCGCCGTCCACGATGTGCGGCAGCGGCATCATCATGTCGCCGGCGAAGAGGATGCGGTCTTCCTTCAGCAGGACCGAAATCGAGTCCGGCGAGTGGCCGGGGGTATGGAAGAGCTGGAGCGTCTTCTTGCCCAGGTGCAGGTACAGCGCGCCGCTGGCCAGCAGCACCTGCGGCAGGGCGATCTGGACGCCGGACAGCTCGGAGGCCTGGGCCTGGGCACGGGCCAGGCCCTCCCGGCCAAGCGTGTCCAGCTTCTCCCGGCACAACCGGTGGCCGATGATCTGGGCGTTCGGGAACAGGTAATTGCCGTTGCTGTGGTCGGCGTGGTAGTGCGTGTTGATCACGTACTGCACGCGCGCCCCCAGCCGGTTCTCCAGGAAGTCCCGGATCTGGCGGGTCTCGGACGGGAAGGCGAGCGTGTCGATCAGGACCGCGCCGTCCGGGTACAGGACCGCCCCGGCCGTCACGTGCGCGTACAGTTCGCTGGCGAAGATATAGATGTCGTCGGAGACGCGTTCGCGGTGCATAGTTGTGCGAGCTCAGGCGGCCGGGGAAAGCTGGCGGCGGCGGCCCATGGCGGTGGGTAAAGATGGTGCCTGATATAGCACAGACCACCCAGCCAAGTCAAGAAAATGCAATAAATAGAAAATCCGATCTACTCTTTATTGTAATCTTGTTTGGCGACTCCGGGTATGGTAGCATTTTTCCAGCGGGGTGGCAGGATACCCCGTCCTCACAGCAAGGAGATGATGTCATGGCTCTGCCCGAAACCCCTGCTCGCCCGGCGCCTGCCAACGCCGAGGCTTACTGCGTGAAGTGCAAGGCGACCCGCCCGGTCAGTGATGGCCAGATCGTGACGGTGAAGAACGGCAAGTCTGCCTTGAAGGGAAAGTGCCCGGTCTGCGGTACGACGATGATGAAGTTCCTGTCCAACAAGCAGGCCGCGTCCGCGCCGGCTGCCCCGGCTGCCCCGGCTGAAGGCGGCTAACGCCTCGGCTGCTCACGCTCGTCCAACACGAACGGCCTCCCGGGGATCCCCGGGAGGCCGTTCGTGTTAATCTCAGTCATGGCCGGGCGCCCGCGGCCCCGGACGGGGTCAGGCCCGTTCGCCCACCACCACGCTGACTTCGATAATCTGGCCGCCCCGCACCACGCGCACGCGGACAGGCTGGCCGACCGTGTTCGGGCCGAGCGCGGCCTGCAGCGCTTCCACTTCCGTCAGGCGCTGGTCGCCCAGCCCGATCAGCACGTCGCCCTGCAGCAGGCCGCCTTTTTCAGCCGGGCTGTCCTTCTCCACGCCGATGACCATCAGGCCGGCCGGCTGACCGGCCTGCGCGGCGAGGCTGTCCGCCAGCGGGACCGGCTGGCTGCTGATGCCCAGGAAGCCGCGCCGCACGTGGCCGTGCTGGCGCAGTGCGTCGGCCACGCGCCGGGCGGCAGCCACCGGGACGGCCAGGCTGGCCCCGCGCGCCAGGGCGCTGCTGTTGAGCCCGACGACGCGCCCGCTCACGTCCACCAGCGGCCCGCCCGAGAAGCCCGGGAACATAGTCACGTCGGTCTGAATGTAGGCTTCCAGGTGCCGGAAGGCGCCGCGCACCGGCCCGCCCAGCGCCACCACGTTGCTCACGGCGGCTTGCAGGTCATCCGGCCGGCCCAGGGCCAGCACCACGTGGCCGACCTTGACCTCCGACCACTCCGGCACGCTCAGCCCGGCCGCGTCGACCTTGAGCAGGGCCAGGTCGCTGGACGGGTCGCGGCCGATGAGCCGGGCAGACATCTGGCGCCCATCCGGCAGCGTGATGTTGAGGCCGTCGTCGCGCCGGACCACGTGGTCGGCCGTCAGGATCTCGCCGTCGGCGCTCCAGATCAGGCCCGTGGCCGGGATGCGCCCGCGGGCGTCAACGGTGACCGTGGATCGCCCGGCCTTCTCCACCGCCGCGGCGAGAGCGTCTGAAAATTGTTGCAGGTCCATACTTTGCTCCTGGTGAGAGTGTGCTCGCGTCACCGTCAAGTTAGCACAGGCTGGCGGCGGCCCGCCTCCTCCATCCGGCGTCGGCGCGGCTAGCCAATTGGGCAGGGCGCGCCGCGGCGCTAAGCCGAGATCAGGCCCAACCGCAAGGCGCTGGCCACCGCCTCCGCGCGCGAGGCCGCCCCCAGCTTGGTCATGGCGCCGCCCAGATGGAATTTCACCGTGTGCTCGCTGATGCCGAGCTTGAGCGCGATGGCTTTGTTGGTCAGGCCGGCGGCGACGCCGCGCAGCACGTCGGCCTCGCGCGGGGACAGCGTGATGGCCACGCCGCCGCCGCGCCACTGATCCAGCAATGCGGCCGTGGCGGCCGGCGGCAGGATTGTCTCACCCGCCGCGACATCGAGCATGGCCTCCGCTATCTCGGCGCCGCTGGCGGCCTTGGTGAGGCAGCCGCGCGCGCCGGCCTGCAACGCCGTCAACATGCGGGCTTGGCCGTCGGCCTCGGCCAGGGCCAGCACCGCCGTGTCCGGGACCTCCCGGCGCAGCCGCCACAGCCCGACCAGATCATCATCCCGGTCGAGCGCCAGGTCATACACCACCACCTGCGGCCGGGCCGACTGCGCCCAGTCCAGGCTGGCCTCCAGCGAATCAGCTTCGCCCAGCACCACAATCTGGCCGTGTCCGGCCTCCTGAAGCAGGACGCGCAAGCCGGTGCGCAGGGCGGGGTAAGGTGACGCAATCAGGGCTCTGAGCATGCGGGAAGTGTACGCCCGAAGCATCGGCAAAGCATTAGTGGGCGGACTGCCCAAACGGACAGGCCGCCGGCCAGATTTGATCTCCCCGGGCGGAGGCAAGTTCGGATAGAGTCGAAACTGGCCCAACCCGGTTCAGGCGGCCAGTTTGGCGTTGCGACGCGCACATAATGAAACGACTCTATTCCAAACGGCTGTCGGCCTGGCGGTGCGCGGGCTCGTGTTCGACTCCGGAGGTGCTGAGATGAGCGGTCTGCTGGCCCTGGTCGGAGCGGGGGAATACCTGGAGACGATGGAGGCCGTGGATCGGCGGCTGTTGGCCGAGGTCGGCCGAGCTCGCGCCAAGCCGCCGGTCGTCGTCTGCGTCCCGGCCGCGGCCGGCGCTGAAGGCGAGGCCAGCGTCGAGCGTTGGGCTCAGCAGGGCGTGCGCCACTTCACGCGGCTGGGCGCGGCGGCTCAGGCGGCGCGCGTGGTGGACCGGGCCTCCGCCGACGATCCCCGCTGGGAGGCCATGATCGCGGCCGCGGACCTGGTCTACTTCTCTGGCGGCGATCCGCTTTACCTCTACCGCACGCTGGCCGGAAGCCGGGCCTGGGACGCGGTCGCGGCCGCCCAGGCGCGCGGGGCGGTGCTGGCCGGCTGCTCGGCCGGCGCCATGATCCTGGGCCGCCAGGTGCCGGACGTGGCCGCTCCGGAACTGGCGCTCCACTCGGCCTTTGGCGCTCTGCCGGCGTCCCTGATCCTGCCGCACTTCGACCAGTTGGAAGGTTATCGGCCTGGCCTGACGGCGACCGTTCAGGACAGCCTTAGCGAAGGGGAATACGCTCTGGGCATCGACGAGCACACGGCGCTGGTGGGCCGGCCGGGGGAGGCCTGGGAGGTGTTGGGCGCCGGCACGGCCGCCCTCTTGACTCGCAACGAACGGCGCGTTTTCCCGGCCGGCAGCCGCGTCACGCTGCCCGGCCCGGCCTGACGCTGCCCGGCCGAGTCCGTCTCCGAGAACGGCTACAATCGAGGCCAACGTGGGAAGGACCATTGTGGAGCAAACCTCGCCGCTGCGCTTGCTGTGCGTCCTGGCGCATCCCGATGACGAGTCTATGGGCGCCGGCGGCCTGCTGGCCCTGTCCGCGGCCGACGGCGTCGAGACTTATTTGCTGACGGCCACGCGCGGCGAGCGCGGATGGGGCGGCCCGCCCGCTGAGCATCCCGGCCTGGAGGCGCTTGGCCGGCTGCGGGAGGGCGAGCTGCGCGCGGCGGCCGCGGTGCTGGGTGTGCGCGCGGTCAGCTTCCTGGACTTCATCGACGGCGATCTGGACCAGGCCGAGCCGGCCGTCGCCATCGCGCGCCTGGTGGGTCACCTGCGCCGCCTGCGCCCGCAGGTGGTGGTGACCATCCCGCCGGACGGCTACTACGGCCACCCGGACCACATCGCCATCAGCCAGTTCACGTCGGCCGCGCTCGTCTGTGCCGCCGACGCCGCTTACGCCGACCCAGCTGGGCAGGCCCCGCACCGGGTGGCCAAGTTCTACTTCTCCGTCGACACCGCGCCCGTGGTGGCGCTGTTCGAGGCGGTCGCCGGCGGCCCCATCACGATGGAGGTCGATGGGCAAACGCGCCGCCAGGTGGGCTGGCCGGAGTGGTCCATCACCACGCGCCTGGACGCCAGCGCGCATTGGCGCACCGTGGTGCGCGCCATCGGCTGCCATCGCTCGCAGTTGGGCGGCTTTCCGGACCTGGCCGGCCTGCCGGACGAGACCAACCTGGCGCTGTGGGGCTATCCCACGCTGTACCGGGTCTTCAGCCTCGTCAACAGCGGGCGCGCCCTGGAGACCGACGTCTTCGCCGGGTTGCGCTGACGGCGCCGACTCCGGCGCGCTCGTGATACACTCTCCGCGGCGTTCGCCCGGCTTGTGCCACCCCTATGACCTCCACCAGCCAACCCGCCAGCCTGGAGCTGAAAACCCTGCGTGAGCTGATCGATTTCGCGCGCCTGCGCGTGCTCGAAATCGGCGCCGGCGACGGCCGCCTCACCTGGCCGCTGGCGGGCAAGGCTAAACGCTGGGTGGCGCTGGACCCCGACGCCGACGAACTCGACGCGGCCGCCCAGGCGCTGCGCCGGTCCGCCGGCCGGGTGCGCGAGCGCGTGCGCCTCTCGCTCGGGGACGCGCGTCAGCTCAGTTTCCCGGACGGCTATTTTGACCTGGTCTTCTTCAGTTACTCGTTGTGTTGAGTCCCCCCGGCGGACATGGCCGCGGCGGTCGCCGAGGCCCACCGGGTGATGCGGCGGGGCGGCGTGCTGTTGGCGGTCCAGCCGACGGACCAGCGGCCAGTGCTGGAAGTGTGGCAGGCGCCCGCCGGCGCGGCCCCGCTGAGCGACGCCGACGCCGAGACCGCGCGCCGGGACGTGCTCGGGCCGCTCATCCCGGACCCGGACAGCCGGCGCGAGTTCACGGCTACCCTGGCGGCCCTGGCCGAGGCCGTGGACGACAGCGAGGCCGAGGCGGCCTTTGAGCCGGCCGCTGTGCGCGCCTTCAACTACTATCAGCTCTTCGACAGCCTGGATGACCTGACCGATTACCTGGACGACACCCCCGAGTTCGCGCGCGCGCCGGACGATCTGTTGGAGCGGGCGGCGGTGGCGCTCAACGGCACGCCGGGCCAGGCCCGGCTCGTCATCGTCCAGCGCACGGCCGTGGTAGCGCTGCACAAGCCATGAACCCTGACCCTTATCCCCGCGCCGTCTGGCGGCTGGTGCACTCGCCGCCGCTGGATGGGCCGCTCAATATGGCCGTTGACGAGGCCATCCTGCAGGCCGTGGCGGCTGGGCAGGCGCCGCCGACGCTGCGCCTCTTCGCCTGGTCACCGCCCTGCCTATCGCTGGGTTACGCTCAGCCCCTGGCGGACGTGGACCGCGCCCGGCTGGGGGCGCGCGGCTGGGACCTGGTGCGCCGCCCCACCGGCGGGCGCGCCATCCTGCACACCGACGAGCTGACCTACTCCGTGATCGCGCCCATGGACGAGCCGCGCGTCGTCGGCGGCGTGATCGAGTCCTACCGGCAATTGAGCGTCGGCCTGCTGCGCGGCCTGGAGCAGCTGGGGCTGGCGGTGCGCGCCGACAAGAAGCGCGGCGACGCCGGGCCGCGCTCGCCCGCCCAGGCGGCCGAGCCGCTGCCCGTCTGCTTTGAGGTGCCTTCGGACTACGAGATCACGGCCGACGGCAAGAAGCTGTTGGGCAGCGCCCAGGTCCGCAAGCAAGGCGTGGTGCTGCAGCACGGCACGTTGCCGCTCACCGGCGACATCGCCCGCATCTGCGAAGCGCTGCAATTTGAGTCGGAGGCGGAGCGGGCGCGGGTGGCGGGCCGGGTGCGCGCGCGCGCGGCTACGGCCGAGGCCATCTTGGGCGCGGCGGTCAGCTGGGAGCAGGCGGCGGCGGCGCTGCAGGCGGGCTTTGCGGCGGCCCTCAACCTGGAGTGGGAACAGTCTGAGTTGACGGACGCGGAGAAGGAGCGGGCGCGCGCCCTGCGCGCGGAGAAGTATGCGGCGGAGGCCTGGAACGGCCGGATCTAGCCGCTAGGGTTTGGGCGTGGCCTGGATGATGACCACGTCCGTGAAGCGCAGCGTGTACAGGAAGCGCTGGATAAAGGTGCCGGCGTTAGACTGCGCCAGATTGAGGATGCCGTCCTCCACCGCGCCTTTGCGGATCTCGTCTTCGGCGGCCTGGCGCGCCAGCGTCTCCAGGTTGGCGTCCCCCTTCGTGAACAGCCCGGTCTGGCGGTCGTAGACGTAGGACTTGTCGTTGTCGAGCGCGGCGATGAAGACCTCGGCCGCCGGCACCACGATCGTCACCCGGCCGTCCGGCGCCACGGTCACGTCGCCGGGCTGCAGCTGGCTCAGGTCCACGCCCGCGATCACGTTGCCGTGCGCCACGAACAGCAGGCGGTCGCCGAAGAGCGGCCCGAGCGTGCCTTGGCCGGTCTCGGCGCGGATCACCTTCTCCACCGTGTACTGGGCCGTCTCCAGCCGCGCCAGCGATTGAATCTCGCGCACGACCGTGACCGAGTCTGGGTAGATGGTGGGCGTCGGGTTGAAGAACTGCTGCACCTGCGTGGCCACGCCCACCGACGGCGCCGTCACCTGGCGGGTGGCCTCGCGGATGGCGTTGAGGATGCCCCAGCCGATGAAGGCGGCGATGATGAGGACAGCCAGCACCAGCAGGTTGCTCAGGGTCTTGGACATAGTTGGATTATAACGCCTGCGTCAAATCGTCAACTTGCGCCGCCCCTGGCGCGAGGCTACTATCGAGGCTCGCTCGTCGCCCGGCCCTAACGCCTGAGAGCAGCACCCGCGCCGGACGGCGGCCGTCGGCCAGGCTCGGCGCAATGTCATGATCATCGGTGCCTGTCGTCTGCGTCTGCATCTCCCCGGCTGCGCCTCCCTCAAGGAGAAGCGCAGCCGCATCAAGCCGCTCCTGGCGCGTCTGCCCAAGGAGTTCAACGTCTCCGTCGCCGAAGTCGGTCTGCACGATGTCTGGCAGTCGGCCGAGCTGGCCCTGGTGACGGTGGTCCACGCCGACCCCGGCCGCGTGCAGGCCAGCCTGGAGACAATGGTCCGCTGGGTGGAGCTCCATGCCCCTGACGTCGAGGTGGTCATGGCGCCCATCGAATTGCGCTGAACGCCCGTCCTGTCGCGAGGTGCCCCATGTCGAGCTTCCGTCCGGCCCTCTCCGGCCTGCTCAGCCTCCTGCTGTTGGCCAGCGCCTGTGCCCAGCCCACGGCCGCGCCGACGCCGGCGGCCACGGCGGCGCCCGATCCGCGCTCGGCGACGGTGGGCGATTTCTCCGGCAGCGTCAACGGCCGCCCCTCGCCCGTGGACGCGCTGGCGCCCGTCGCCGTCGGCTTCCAGCTGCGCACCGGCGGCGAGGTGCAGACGGGCGAGGCCTCGCGCGCGCGCCTCGACTTCAGCGACGGCGCGATCCTGCGCCTGGCCTCCAACTCGTCTTTCGTGCTCCAGTCAGCCACGCCGGTGGAGGCCGGCGACATCTTCGCGCGCGTCCGCTTGAGCTTCGGCAAGCTGTGGGTGAGCCTGTTCGGCGGCGAGCTGCAGGTGGAGACCCCGGTGGGCGTGGCCGCTGTGCGCGGGTCCTTCGCCGTCTTCAGTTATCAGCCCGGCGACCCCGATAACCCGGACGATGACTTGCTGGTGGTGGACTGCCTGGAAGGGTCATGCAGCGCCAGCAATGAGGCCGTGGACGAGCAGCTCGGCAACCTGGAGCGGGTGGTGCTGGGGCGCACGGCCAGCCTGCGCCAGATCCTGACCGAGGCCGACGTGCAGCAGTTCCTGGCCGACAACCCTGAGAGCCAACGCCTGGTGGCGACGCTCACGGCGGCGCCGGCAGCGACCGCCACGCTCACCCCCGCGCTCGCAACGGCCACGCCCACCGCCAGCCTCGCCCCGTCCGAGACGCCCACGGCCACGGCCACGCCGACCACCGGCGGGTCTGGAACAGGCACGGACGCGGCGCCCGGCACGCCGGGCACGCCGGCGGCGACGACACCCGGCGCCGCCGGCGACAGCCTGGGCACGCACGTCGTGCGCGCCGGCGAGACCTTGTTCTGCATCGGACGCGGCTACGGCGTGCTGCCGAACGCCATCGCCGCCGCCAACAACTTCGCGCCCGCCGATGCGCTGCGGCTGGGCCAGAACCTGATCATCCCGGCCGTGCCCTGGACCGATATCTCGCCCGGCCCGGTCTGCCCGCCGCAATTCCGGTCGCCTTTCCCGGGCCTGCCCACGGCCACGGTCACGCCGCCGCCTACGGCCACGGCCACGAGCACGTCCGGGCCGGCTTGCGGGCCGAACGAGTTCTTTGATCCCGTCATGCAGCAGTGCCGGCCCTTGACGCCGCCGCCCACCGATACGCTCGTCCCCACGGCCACCAATACCCTGCCGCCGCCCACGGCGACGCCGGACACGTTCGGGCCGACGATCACGGGCCTGACGGTCACTCCGTCACAGGCCGGGGCGACCTTTGGCTGCAGCGTCACCTTCTCGGCCACCCTTTCGGACCCGGTGGGGGTGAGCAGCGCCACCGTGTACTGGACCGCCACCAATACGGCCTCCCAGGTCACCAGCGGCTCGGTGCCGATGGCGGTGTCGGGCTCCACCGGCGTGGCCACCTGGGTCGTGTCGTTCTCGCCGTCGTTCCCGTACTACGGCACGGTCACTTGGTCCGTGCTGGCCGTGGATGGCCTGGGGAATCAATCCACCGCGGGCGCGGCGACGCCGCTCACCGTGAACTCCCCGGGCTGCATCTGAGCCAGCTCGAATGGGCCTCGCAGGCTCAGGCACCCTGTCCCGACGCAGTGGGGCGCGGAGCCGCCAGGCGGCGTAGTCCGGTCGGCGGTGAGCGGCCAGCGCGGGGCGTCGTCCGCCGTCAGGGGAGTGGCGTGGGCAACGGCTCCAGCCGCACATCCGTGACCACCATCTTGTTCGGCAACGGGCGCAGCCTGTCCACTTGCGCGGTCACGCCTGGCGGGGCCAGCGGGGCCAAAGTAGCGGCGTTCAGCGGCACGTAGCTGACGAACGCGTACCCGGTCAGCCCGGCCGCCTGGGCGGCCTCCATCCAATCCCGCAGGGCAGCGTCTGAGTCGATCAGGTAGAGCGGCCGCTGCAAGTACAGATCCGGCGCCACCGCCGACAGCCACCACAAGTTCGTGACGACGGCCGGCTGCGGCAGCTGCAGCAGCGCGTCACGGGTCTCCGCGTCCACGGCCGGCGTCCGCATCAGGCTCAGCCCGGTCAGCATCCACAACCCGCTGAACAGCAGCAGGCCGCCCGCCAAGGCGAGGTGGGCGCGCGCCAGCCAGACTGCCAGCCCGGGGCCGCCCGACCGCGCCCGCGCCCAGAGTGCGCCGAAGGCCCGCGCGGCCAGCGGCGCGGCCAACGCGAAGGTCAGCAGACTGTAGCGTGTCCCCCATTCCAGACCCGCCAGGTACGGGCCGTCCGCCGTCGTCAGGCCAAGTGCGGCCACCGTGAGCGCGTAGTAGCCCAACATCAGCCAGCGCATCGCGCGGGTCTTCCCGGCCGCCGGCTCAGACCAACCCAGCACCAGGAACGGGCTGGCGCTGAGCAACCCAAAGGCGCTGCCGCTCAGCGCCGGCTCGGCCAGGCCGCGCAGGACGCCGATCGTCACGGCGCCCAGGGCCGCCACCTGGATCGCCTCGCGCAGTCTGGTGCGCGGGCCGCGATTAGCCAACCCGTAGGCGAGGACGGCGCCCAGCAAGCCGTCCCCCAGCCAGCCAGAGCGCGGATCAAAGACGAAATCGGCCAGCGCGCCCAACCCTGTGGCCGGGAGATAGGCTAGTGCGTTCACGTCCGGCGTCGTGCTGATGCGGAACTCGGGCGGGACCGGGTGGCCGCTCACGGCGAAGGTGAAGGCCCACCAGGCCAGCACCGGCAGCGCGGCAGTGCCGGCCCAGGCCGACAGCGCGCGGCCAGGGCAGCGCCGCCAGATCAGGAACATCCCCAGCACCGGCAGCAGCAGGAGCAGTTCCTTGCGGACAGTGCCGGCCAGGCCGGCCAGCAGGCCCGCCAACGCGGCGCGCCGGACCGATGGCGCGCGGTCGCCTTCGCAGGCGGCCACCACCGCCGCCAGGGCCAGGGCCAGTCCGAGCGTGTGCTCCCATAGGAAGACGCTGTAGACCATGAGCGGCGTCGCCAGGCCCGCGATCAGGGCCGTGGGCCAGGCCGGGCGCAGGTCTAGCGCGGGCGCCAGCCGGGCCGTCAGCCACACGCACGTCAGGCCGGCCAGCAGCGCCACCACGGGCTCGCCCCACCGGCCTAACGTCTCCAGCCAGGGCGCGCTGAGCACGGCGATGAGGGGCGGCTGGGCAAAGTAGATGCGCGCCGCATGGATGTAGAAGAAGTTCTCGCGGAAGGGCAGGAAGCGCAAGGCCGGGTCGAGCGCGCGGCCGGGGTACGCGATGCTCAAGTCCAGGCCGTTAACCCAGCGGACGTTGGCGGCCTGAATGCGCTTCAGGCCGATATCCGGGGTCCAGTACACGCCGGCCGGCAGATAGCTGAAGGCCAGCCACGCGTACACGCCCGCGACCAGGCCGAAGGCGGCGGCCAGCACCCGCTGGCTGTGGCTGGGCGGGCGCCGCAAATCAGGGCGAGCGTCTGGCCCGGCCATGGGCGCGAGTATAGCATCGCGGCCGCTCGACAGAGCGTGGCGAGGCGGCGCCGCGCAACACTGCCGCCCTCGGCCCGGGCGGCCGGCCAGGTTTTCCGGTTGAAGATGGTGGAGCGGCGCAGACGCGCAGGGCTCAGGGCCGCGCCGTCTTGCGGGACCCCCGGCGCTGTGGCATAATCGCGGCCACCAATCGCAGGGCGGTAAGCCCGCCTCCTTACAAGCGACGACGGAAACGAGTACGCCCGCCTGCGCTGCCAGAGAGTCCGACCCTTAGAGTGGTGCAAGCCGGATCAGGGCAGCGGGCCGAAAATCCTTCCCGAGCCGCACGGCGAACCGCGGACACAGCCTGTCCGCTCCCGCGACCCCAGTGGTCGCTGACCAGTAGCCGCTGCCGGGGCCGCTCCCCGTTATCCCAGCGCGGACGTGATCGCGTCCGACCAGAGCGTTGACCGTGAGCGCACCAGGTGCGCCGGTCAACAGCAGGGTGGTACCACGGGTGTTGTCGCTCCCGTCCCTGAGCAGGGGCGGGAGCTTTTTTATTGTGAGTGTTGGCGCCAGGATGACAACGGCGCCGGAGTCTGACCATGACGGCGCTGCTTTACCACACGGACGCTTACCTGAAGGACTTCGACGCCGTTGTGACCGCCGGCGACGGCCAGGCCGTGGCCCTCGACCGGACCGCTTTCTACCCGGGCGGCGGCGGCCAGCCCCATGATGTCGGCCAGTTCCAGGCGGGCGAGGTAGCACTGACTGTGACCAAGGTGCGCAAAGCCGGCGACCTGGTCTGGCATGAGGTGGCGGGCGCGCCGCCGGCCGTGGGCGCGGCCGTGCGCGGCAGCCTGGACTGGGATCGCCGGCACCAGTTGATGCGCACGCACACCGCCATGCACATCCTGTGCGGCGTCATCTTCCGTGATTACGGCGCCAGCGTGACGGGCGGCAACATGGAGCCGCTGCGCGGGCGCATGGACTTCGAGTTCGAGACCATGCGCCAGGAGTTCGTGAAGGAGATCGAGGCCAAGATCAACCGCGAAGTCGCGGCGGCGCGCGCGGTACAGGTGAAGATCCTGCCGCGCGCCGAGGCCTTCCAGATCCCGGACCTGATCCGCACCAAGATCAACCTGCTGCCGGAGGGCATCGCCGAGGTCCGGACGGTGGAGATCGTGGGCCTGGATTTGCAGGCCGACGGCGGCACGCATGTCGCCAATACGCGCGAGGTCGGCCGGATGCGCATCGTCGACTATAAAAGCAAGGGTAAGATCAACAAGCGGCTCGAAGTGGCGCTGGAGGACGAGTGACCAAGGCCGTTGGACGAAAGCCCGGTTCGCCCCGCGCCACCGTCCAGCGTCTGGCATCTTCCGTCTCCGGCACTCAGCATAGGTGACCTCATGTTTCAACCCGTTCCCGCCAACCCGAGTTTCCCCGTCCTGGAGCGCGAGATCCTGGCGTTCTGGAAAGACACCGACGCCTTTGAGACTTTGCGCCGGCTGCGCGCCGGCGGCCCCACCTGGTCTTTCATGGACGGCCCGATCACGGCCAACAACCCGATGGGCGTCCACCATGCCTGGGGGCGCACTTACAAAGACCTGTTCCAGCGTTTTCACGCCATGCGCGGCTTCGACCTGCGCTGGCAGAACGGCTTTGACTGCCAGGGCCTGTGGGTGGAGGTCAACGTCGAGAAGGACCTGGGCTTCAAGACCAAAAAAGACATCGAGGCCTATGGCCTGGCGCCGTTTGTGGTGCTGTGCAAGCAGCGCGTGCTCAACTTCGCGGCCGTCCAGACCGAGCAGTCGATCCGCCTGGGGATGTGGATGGACTGGAACGACCCGGCCGTCCTGCGCTACCTGCGCGACCAGCTGGGCCAGGATCCCGGCGCCACGCTGACCTTGCACGGGCCACGCGGCCAGGTGACGGGCACGGTCGAGCAGTTGGTGGGCCAGTTGGGCCTGCCGCAGCTCGGCGGCTCCTACTTCACGTTCAGCGACAAGAACAACTACGACATCTGGAAGTTCCTGAAGACCTGCCACGAGCAGGGCTGGGTGTACAAGGGCACGGACGTCATGCCCTGGTGCTGGCGCTGCGGCACCGGCATCAGCCAGCACGAGATCGTCACCGAGGGCTACATTGATCGGGCCGACCCCGGCCTGACGGTGCGCTTCCCGCTGCTGGATCGGCCCGGCGAGTCCCTGCTGGTCTGGACGACCACGCCCTGGACGCTGACCTCCAATGTGGCCGCCGCCGTCGGCCCGGAGCTGACGTACGTCAAAGTCAAGCAGGGCGACGAAGTCCTGTACCTGTCCAAGGGCACGCTCAAGATGCTGCGCGGCCAGTTCGAGGTGCTGGGCGAGCTGAGCGGCCAAGCTCTGGAGGGCTGGCGCTATGCCGGCCCGTTCGACGAGCTGCCCGCCAACCAGCACGCCGGCGGCTGGTCCGAGCCCGGCCTGCGCCGCCTGTTCGCGCGCATCCCGGAGAGCGCCGTGCAGGCGCATCGCGTGGTGTTGTGGGACGCGGTCGGCGAGGCGGAGGGCACCGGCATCGTCCACATCGCGCCCGGCTGCGGCGCCGAGGACTTCCAGCTGCACAAGCAGTACGACCTGCCGGTGGTGGCGCCGCTGGACGAGAACGGCGTCTACATCGAAGGCTTCGGCTGGCTGACCGGCCAGCCCGTCAGCGAGGTCACCGACCGGATCGTGGCCGACCTGCAGGCCAAGGGCCGCTTCTACCGCCTGGAGCCGTACACGCACCGCTACCCGCAGTGCTGGCGCTGCGCCACGCCCCTGGTCTTCCGGCTGGTGGACGAGTGGTACGTGGGCATGGACGGCCTGCGCAAGCCGCTCATGCGCCTCACCGAGCAGATCCGCTGGATCCCGGAGTTCGGCCAGGACCGCGAGCTGGACTGGCTGCGCAACATGCACGATTGGATGATCTCTAAGAAGCGCTATTGGGGCCTGGCGCTGCCGATCTGGGAGTGCGCGCAGTGCGGCCACTTCGACGTGCTCGGCAGCCGGGAGGAGTTGCAGGCGCGGGCCGTGGCCGGCTGGGACGTCTTCGCTGGCCACACCCCGCACCGCCCGTACATCGACGCCGTGAAGGTCCGTTGCTCCGCCTGCGGCGGAACAGCGGAGCGCATCAAGGATGTGGGCAACCCGTGGCTGGACGCCGGCATCGTGTCCTTCTCGACGCTGCGCTATGGTGACGAGCCGGACTACTGGCGCAAGTGGTTCCCGGCCGACTTCATCACCGAGTCTTTCCCGGGCCAGTTCCGCAACTGGTTCTACTCGCTGCTGACCATGGCCGCCGCCCTGGAGGACCAGCCGGCCGCGCGCACGGTACTCGGCTTCGCCACGCTGCTGGCCGAGGACGGCCGCCCGATGCACAAGTCGTGGGGCAACGCCATCGAGTTCAACGAGGCCGCCGACAACATCGGCGCCGACGTGATGCGCTGGATGTACGCCAGCCAGAAGTACGACGCCGACATGCTCTTCGGCTACCACGGCGCCGACGAGACCCGGCGCCGCTTCCTGCTGCCGCTCTGGAACGTCTACAGCTTCTTCGTGACGTATGCGCGGCTGGACGGCTGGACGCCGGCGCGGTCAGCGGCCGGCCGCCGCACCGAGCTGGATCGCTGGATCCTGGCCCGCCTGGAGCAGCTGATCGCCCAGGTCACGGCCGCCCTGAACGACTACCACGTTTACAAGGCCGCCCAGCCGGTGGAGGCCTTCCTGGACGACCTGAGCAACTGGTACGTGCGCCGCTCACGCCGCCGCTTCTGGAAGAGCGAGGCCGACGCCGACAAGCAGGCCGCCTATGCCACGCTCTACGAGGTGCTGGTGACGCTGACGAAGCTGCTGGCGCCGTTCGTGCCCTTCATCACCGAGCATTTGTATCAGAACCTGGTGCGCGCCGTGGCGCCGGGCGCCCCGGTCAGCGTCCACCATGGCGAGTGGCCGGCCGTGAACGCGGACCTGGTGGACGAGGCCGTGCTGGCCGACATGGACGCGGCCCGCACGGTGGTGACGCTGGGCCACGCGGTGCGCGCCGCCGGCAATCTCAAGGTGCGCCAGCCGCTCGGCCGCGTGGTGGTGGTGGCTCCGCCCGAAAAGCACGCGCGCCTCACCCATCACCAGGCCCTGATCCTGGACGAGCTCAACGTCAAGGCCCTGGAGTTCGCCGAGAACGAGGCCGAACTGGTGACCTACAAGCTCATGCCGGACAACCGCGCCCTCGGCCCGCGCTTCGGCGCGCAGTTCCCGAAGGTGCGCGCGGCGCTGGCCGCCGCCGACCCGGCCGCCGCCGTGGCCGCGCTGCGCTCCAGCGGGAAGCTGGCGCTGACGGTGGACGGCCAGAGCGTGGAAGTGGCCGCCGGCGACGTGCTCATCACGCCGCAGCCCAAGGCCGGCTTTGCGGTGCGGGCCGAGGGCGAATACGTGGTGGCCCTGGACACGGCGGTGACGCCGGAGCTGCGCGCCGAAGGGCTGGCGCGCGAGTTCGTGCGGCGCGTGCAGGACCTGCGCAAGACGGCGGGCTTCGAGATCTCCGACCGCATCGTCACCCATTATGTGGCCAGCGAAGGCCTGGCTGAGGCGGTCGGCGCCTTCGCCGGCTATATCCGGGACGAGACGCTGACCGTGGACCTGCGGCCGGGCTTCCTGCCGGCCGGCGCCGCCACCGCCGAGGACGCCTTCGACGGCGAGACCCTCAAGCTGGCCATCGCCCGGGCGGAGGCGCCGGCCGGACCCGAGCCGGCGGCCAAACGCCGGACCCCGGCGAAGAAGGCCATCGCCCAGCCGGGGGCCAAGCGCCAGCCGACGTCCAAGAAGCCGGCGAGCAAACCGGCCTCCAAGCGCAAGGCCGCGCGGCAGAAGGCCGCGCCCAAGAAGACCGCGGCCCAGCGCCAGCCGGCGTCCAAGAAGCCGGTGAGCAAGCCCGCGCCCAAGAAGGCGGCCAAACCCAAAGCGCGGCCGGCGGCGCGCAGCCGCAAGACGCGGTAAACTACCGGGGTCCGGTTTCGTGCGCGAAGCCGGACCCCTTCGTTTGCCGGCCTTTCAGGCTCTTTCTCGCACAGCGATTGGAGGCGCAGGCATGAGCGACTCATCTAAACCCACCGGCGATCTGTTCGACGAACTGTTGGCGCTGGGCGGCAACGTCACCCGGCTGCTGCGCGCCACCTGGCGCGACAGCGGCCCGGAGCGCCGGAGGTTTCAGGGCGAGTTGGAGACGGCGCTCACCGACCTGACGAACACGCTCAACCGGGCCGGCCTGGAGTTCCTGGTCAGCCCCACCGGCCAGCGCGTGCAGAGCGAGCTCAACAATGTGCGCGAGCGCATCCGCCGCGGCGGGCTGGAGGCCGCCGCCTACGAGGAGCTGACAGCGCTGCTGCAGCGCCTGAACGGCGAGCTGACGCGCGCCGCCGACAAGGCCAACCCCAAGACCGACGGTGAGGCGTGAAGATCGGCATCGTCGGCAGCGGCTTTGTGGGCGCCACGGCCGCGTACGCGCTGCTCATGCGCGGCATCGGGCGCGAGATCGTGCTGGTGGACCTGAATACCGCCCGCGCCCAGGCCGAGGCCGATGACCTTTTCCACGCCGTGCCCTTCGCGCATCCCCTGGATGTGCGCGCCGGTGATTATCCCGACCTGGCCGGCAGCCGCGTGGTGATCCTGACGGCCGGCGTCAACCAGAAGCCCGGCGAGACGCGCCTGCAGCTGCTGGAGCGCAACGCCGCCGTCTTCCGCAGCGTGGTGCCGAACGTGGTTCGCTCCGCGCCCGACGCCGTCCTGGTGGTGGCCACCAACCCCGTGGACGTCATGACGCACATCACCGCGCGCCTGGCCGAGGCGCTGGGCGTGCCCGGCGAGCGGGTGCTGGGCTCCGGGACGACGCTGGACACGGCCCGCTTCCGGGCCTTGCTCGGCCGCCACCTGGGCGTCGACCCGCAGCACGTCCACGCCTATGTGCTCGGCGAGCACGGCGACAGCGAGGTGCTGGCCTGGTCGGCGGTGGGCATTGGCGGCGTGCCGCTGGCGGAGTATTGCCGCGCCGCCGGGGTGGCCATCAGCGCTGACGACCGCCGCCGCATCGACGACGGCGTGCGCCGCGCCGCCTACCACATCATCGCCGGCAAGCAGGCTACTTACTACGGCATCGGCAGCGCGCTGGCCCGCATCGCGCAGGCCATCCTGGGCGATCAGCGCGCCATCCTGAGCGTGTGCGCGCCGCTGCCCGAGATTGCCGGCGTTAAAGACGTCACCGTGTCCGTGCCGCGCCGGGTGGGTGGGCGCGGTCTGCTCGGCACCCTGCCGGTTCCCTTGAACGAGGCCGAGCAGGCCCAACTGCGCCAGAGCGCCACGCTGATCCGCGCCGCCATCACGGCGCTGTCGCCGGAGTAAACCGTCGCCGCGGAGCCGCCATGTCCAACCCCAGCGTGCACTTCGTTGTCTTTCATCGTCCTGGCCCTGCCTGGCAGTTGGGCGTGGACTTCCGGGAACAGCCCGGCGTCGCTGAGCATGTGGCCCATTACCGGGCGCTGCAGGCCCAGGGGAAGCTGGCGCTGGGCGGCCCCTTCCTGATGCCGGACTCGGGCGGCCTGATGGTAGCGGTGCCCGAGGTCGGCCGGGACGAACTGGAGGCCTTCGCGGCCGCCGACCCGGCCGTGCGCTCCGGCCTGCTGATCTACGAGGTCCGGCCCTGGTACGTGGCCATGCGCCAGGCCGCCTGAAGCCGCCCCACCGGATGCAGCTTCATTTCGCGACGCTCGACGACTGCGCGCAGGCGACCGGCGTCGTCGTCGTCATCGACGTCATCCGCGCCTTCACGACGGCGGCCGTCGCCCTGGCGGCCGGCGCGCGCGAGATCGTGCCGGTGAGCGGCGTAGACGAGGCCTTGCAATTGCGTGCCGCCTGGCCGGAGGCGCTGGTGCTGGGCGAGGTGGGCGGCCTGCCGCCGGAGGGGTTCGACTTCGGCAACTCGCCGTCCGCGCTTACCCATCCCGCCGCCGTGGCGCGTCTGCGCGGGCGGCGCCTGATCCAGCGCACGGGTGCCGGCACACAGGGCCTGGTGCGCAGCCGCTCGGCGCAAACCCTCTTCGCGGGCAGCTTCGTGTGCGCGGGCGCCACGTTGCGGGCTGTGCAGGCCCTATCCCCCGCCGCCGTCACACTGGTGCGGACGGGCTCGGACGATGAAGACCAGGCCCTGGCCGACTATCTGTCCCAAGCGCTGGCCGGCGCGCCGCCGGACGCCGCGCCTTACCTGGCGCGGGTCCGTGCCGCTGGAATGACCCGTGTGCAAGCCGGCCCCGGCGACCAGGGCTGGCCGGAGTGGGCGGTGCGCCAGTTCCTGAACGACCTGGACTACTGCGCGGCCCTGGACCGCTTCGATTTCGCGCTGCGCGGGCAGCCACGCGCCGGCCACCTGGTGTTGGAGCCCCAACCGGCATGAACCGCACGGATCGCCTGCTGGCCTTGGTGCTTGAACTGCAGCGCGGCGGCGCCCGGCCGCGCTCGGCCGTCGACCTGGCCGCGGTCTTTGAGACCAGCAAGCGCACGATCTATCGCGACATGCAGGCGTTGGCCGAGGCCGGCGTCCCGGTCATCTCCACGCCCGGCCAGGGCTACACCCTCAGCGAAGATTACTTCCTCCCGCCGCTGCGCTTTACAGCCGACGAGGCCACGCTGCTCCTGTTGGGCGTGGACGTGATGACGCAGAGCTTCGACGCGCAGTACCGGCTGGCGGCTGAAGCGGCCGCGCGCAAGATCGAGGCGGTGCTGCCGCAGCGGCTGCGCCCGGAGGTGGCTTACCTGCGCGCCAACCTCATCTTTGTGGAGGCCCAGAAGGACCCGGCCACCGCCGACCTCCTGCGCCAGCTGCGCGGCGCGCTGCTGGCCCGGCACAGCGTGCGCTTCCGCTACTTTGCTCGCTACGGCGCGCGCGATGCCGTCCGCACCGTCGATCCCTACAGTCTCGGCCGCATCGAGGGCCATTGGTATCTGATCGCCTATGACCAGGGCCGGCGCGGCCTGCGCCATTTCCGCCTGGACCGCATCGAGGGCCTGGTCGTCACCGGCCAGACCTTTCAGCGCCGCGCCGACTTCTCCGCGGAGGAGCCGGCGGCCCAGGCGCTGCCGCTGGTCGTCCGGGTGCGGCTCAGCGCGGCCGTGGCGCGCTGGGCGCGCGAGAGCCGGCCGTTCTTCTTCGTCCACGAGCAGGCCGACGGCGAGGCCCTGGAGATGACGCTGCGCGTGCGCGACGAGGCCGAGGTGCTGGATTGGGTGCTGAGCTGGGGGCAGCAGGCCGAAGTGCTGGAGCCGGCCAGCCTGCGCGCGCGGGTGGCCGCCGAAGCCCAGGGGATGGCGGCCCTGTATTCCACTTCCCGACCCTGATCTTCAACAACCTGGCCCCGCGCTGGCTGCGGGCTGGCGCTCTCAGCGGCGGACCTGGTCCGCTGCGATTTCCTGTGGCCATAGGGCTGTCACAGCCCTGACGTAGGCTGGGCAGGAAACGACCCAGTTCTTGGAGGACGGCATGGGCTTTCCCACATCGGCTCGAGTCATCGCCGACTACGCGGTCCAGTACGCCGACCCCCTCAGCGTGCGCGCCGGCGAAGCCTTTACGCTCACGGGCCGGGAAGACTTATGGCAGGGCCATCTCTGGCTGTGGGGCGTGGCCGCCGACGGCCGTGCCGGCTGGGTGCCGGCCGCCTGGGCGGAGCGGCAGGGTGGGCAAGGCGTCTGCCGGCGCGACTATGCCGCCCGTGAGTTGAGCGTCAGCGCCGGCGCGCCGGTCACCGTGCTGGAGGCCGCGGGCGGCTGGCTGTGGTGCGCCGACGACCAGGGCCGGACCGGCTGGGTGCCGGCCGAGAACGTGGCCGTGGACGCCGAAGCGGCCTGAGGCGAGGCCGAAATCCGAGGCCAACGCTGTTGCCATAGGGCTGTCACAGGCGCCGGCTACACTTCTGCCTAACCAAACCATTCAGAGGAGACCCCATGATCCGCCATCTGGCCAGCGTGACCGAAATTGTCGAAGATGTTGAGACCGCCGTCCGTTTCTACCGCGAGGTCCTGGGCCTGGAGGTCGAGTTCGAGCCGGGCAGCCCGTACGCCCAGATCAAACTGGCCGGCTCGCTGCACTATGGCCTGTGGGCGCGCCGCGCCGCCGCCGAGACCGTGTTCGGCGACGCCAACGCCGTGGACCGGGTGCCGCTCGGCTTCTCGGTGGGCTTCGAAGTGGAGACCGTGGCGGACGCGGAGCGCGAATTGGCCGGCCAGGCCTGGCCCATCCTGCAACCGCGCCGCCAGGAACCCTGGGGCCAGGTGACCAGCCGGTTCTACTCGCCCAGCGGCGCCCTGTGCGAGGTGGCAGAGACGCCCTGGGCGCGCCGCCTCAGCCAGCCGCTCCAGGCCGAGGCCGAGGCCGCCGCGGCGGCCTGAGCGCCGTTATTTGCCCGCGGTCAGCGCCCGCTTTCCAGGAAGGCGCCGACCGCCGCCGCGAAGGCTTCGGGCTGGGTCTCGAACAGGAAGTGGCCGGCCTGGCCGATGACTGCCAGACGCGCGTTAGGCAGCGCGTCTACGTACAGGCGGCTGGCCGCTTCCGGCTGGAGGTCGTCGGCGCCGTGGAGCACCAGGGTTGGCGCAGTCACGTCCGCCAGCGCGGCGCGGTAATCGTGGCGCTGGCCCATGCTCACGTATAGGCCTTGCACCATCCAGCCGCCGGACGCGCCCTGCGCGGGCAGCGGCTCGCCGAGGGCGGCGGCATAGTACGGCCCGAACTCGGCGTTGAGCGTCTGCAACTCGGCCTCGCTGCGGCTGAACAAGGTGCTGAAGTCGAGATAGCGCTGGATGAAAGCCGCGTACTCGGCCTGCTGCTCGGCGGGCAGACGCGCGCGCACCTGCTCGAAGAGTCCGCCCGACGGCGGCGGCATCACCAGCACTTCGGCCGGCGCCACCAGGATGAGCGCGTCCACGTGCTCTGGGAACTCGGCCGCGTAGAGCGCGGCCAGGAAGCCGCCGAACGAGTGCCCGATCAGGATCAGTTTGTCTTCGCCCAGAATCTGGCGGATGCGCTCGATATCGGCGATCTGCGCGCCCAGGCCCAGGGCCTGGTCGAGCGCCGTCATGTTTTCGTAGGTGTTGGACGACGTGAACACGTCCACCGGGCGCGTGGACCGGCCGCAGCCGCGCTGGTCGTAGTAGCTGAACTGGTAGCGGTCAGTCAGCGGCGCCAGGCCGGACCACGGCTGCGTGGACGGGAAGCCCGGCCCGCCGTGCACCACCAGCACCGGGCGGCCGGTGCCGCTGGTGAAGTGGTAGAGCTGGACGTCCGGCTCCACCTGCCAGAAGTCGGCGGCGCCGGTCTGGACGGGAGGCGTGAGCGGCGCGCGCAGGTTCCGGCCGGCGCGCACCAGACCCGGTTGATACAACGGTTGCTGCATGAAATACCACAGCCCGGCGGCGGCCGCGCTCAGGACGAGCAGCGCCGCGGCGAGCACGATCAGCCATTTTTTCATGGCGGGAACTCCGTTTGGTTGAGGCGGGACGCAGGATCGGTGCTGACCCGGCGGGCCGGTGCTAGCGCCCGGCTTTCTCCACCGGCTGGCGCAGGATCGTCTTGAGCTTGGCCGGCGCGGTCCGGCGCGCGTCGCTCAGGTAGATCTCGTGGTGCCGGCCGCGCAGTTGGTAGCCGCCGGCCTGGATGAAGGCGTGCAGCGCTGTGATGGTCGGTTTCTCCGCCGAATACGGCCCGTTATGCAGCACCTGGGCGGCGCGGCCTTCCGTGTACTTCTCGAAGCGCAGGCCGGGCAGGGCGCTCAGCGTCTTCTTGGCCGCAGTCGCGGCCACAGCGGCGCGCACCAGCGCGGCGGTCACCGGCGCGGGCTGGCGGATCATCATCGTCCACTGCCACTGGGCCCGGTCATCCAGGTCGCGCAGATCGTCCACCCACCACAAGCCTTCCAGCGGCAGGACGCCGTAGTCGAGGCCGGCCCGGCGTTTGACGTCGAACTTGAGCGTATAGGCGACGGCGAACAACGCCTCCACCGCGGCTTGATACTCGGCCGAGGTGTTGGGATCGCCGCGGCCGTCGATCATCAGGAAGTTCAGGGCCGGTACCGTCACCAGCGCCGGCCTCTTGGCCGAGGCCGTGTACAGGTCCGGCTGCTCGCGTTTGTAATCCAGTTTGGGCATAGGGTCTCCGGGCCGGCGCGGGCCGGCCGTTCAGTTTGGCGGGTCGGCGGCGGGATAGCGTTGGGCGATGGCGCGCGCCCACTCCGCCACCAGGCGGCGCAGCGCCTCCGGCGCCTCGACGGTCACACCCGGCCCATAGCTCAGCGAGAAGGAGGCCGCCCACATCAGATCGGGCAGAGCGAGGGCGGCCAGCACGCCGCCCTCGGGCAGCGTCTCTACGCTCTCCCAGGCCGGGCGGTTGTTCAGCGCCAGGTGGGCGACCTCCGGTGCAAAGCGCAGGCGCACGTGCACGGGCGCGCTGAGCGCGTCCAGGTTGAGGAAGCGGCGGGCGTCGAAGTCGGCGGGGACTTCGAAGTGGGCCTCCAGCTGGGTCGCCGTGTGGATGCGGTCGATGCGGAACGAGCGCACGGCCTGGCGCCAGTGGCAGAAGCCCACCAGATACCACCAGCCGCGGCTGAAGGCCAGCGCATACGGGTCCACGTCGCGCGGCCCCGGCGTGGTCTGGCTCGCGCTCTGGTAGACCAGGCGCAGCCGCCGGCGCTGGTGAATGGCCTGGCGCAGGCCGGGCAGCAGCGGCGCGTATTGGGCCAACCCGGCCCGGTGCAGTTCGGTGGTGATGAGCGCGCGCCGCGCCCAGGCGATCTCGTCGCGCTGATCGTCGGGCAGCACGTTCTCGAGCTTGGCCAGCGCGCCGCGCGCGGCCTCGGCGTAGAGCTGGCCCCATAGCTCGCCGACCAGGCCGGTGCCCAGGCTCACGGCCACGGCCTCCTCCGGCGAGAAAACCAGCGGCGGCAGCTTGTAGCCGCGCATCAGCGAGAAGCCGCCCTGCGGCCCGCGCTCCGAGTAGATGGGGATGCCCATCTCGTCGAGCATGGCCATGTAGCGGTGCAGGGAACGCACCGACACCCCCAGCGCCCGCGCCAGGTCGGCGGCCTTCTGGTTCGGCTGCCGTTGCAGCAGCAGGATCAGCGTGATCAGGCGGGTGGCGGTGTTGGGCACGGACGGCTTCTCACCGGGCGGCGGCGAATGAGCCCGCTCAGTTCAGCGGGAACAGCACCTGTGTCTGCAGGGACTCCGGCGCCGTCTGGGCCGGATCGTTCAGGTACAGCTCGTAAGCCACGCCCGTGGCCGCGCGTCCGCTGGCTTTCAGCCATTGGTCCAGCGCTTCGTAGGCCCGGGCGACCTGATCGTAAGGGCCGACGTGCAGGCAGGTCACGGCCTGTCCGCCCGGGATCTGGCTGGGCTGGACGTTCCCCTGGCCGGGCAGCGCGTGGGCGACCGGGAACCCGATCTCCACGTCCAGGTTCTGCATGTCCATATTGTAGTAGGCGGCGTAGGGCGGGCCGGCCGGATGCTCGCCCCGCTGCCCCAGGTACTGGGCGATGGCGCCGAGGGCCTGGCCCATGGTCTGAGGCAGATCCTGGACGGCGCTGTGGGTGCGGATGGCGAGCGTGGGTTGGGCGGGACGGTTGAGCAGTTCACACGGGTTTGTCATGGCGATCCTCCTGAATGACCTCACCCTAACACTACTATATGCCAGATTGTGACATGATTGACCGCGGCTGGCGTGATTCTGGTCGCCGATCGCTGTCCTCTGTCTGTCGCACTGTGATCCCCGCAGCGGAGCGAAGTGTGGGAGCCGGGGCCGGCGTGACGCCAACCCATACAGAAATCGCAATAGACAAAGGCGCCAGCCGGACGTCGCCCGGCTGGCGCCTTCTCACACTAAAATGGTCGGCTTGCGCTTACGGCGCCTCAGGCTCTCTCCACCGGCACCTGGACCTCGGTCACGCAATCGGGGTCGTTCTGGTTGCCATCGCCCTTGGTCTGCAGGTAGATCTCGCGCGGCGCCCCGGTGGAGCGATAGCCGTTGGCCTCGATCCACGGGAACAGGGCATCATAGACCTGCGACAGCGCAGTGTAGGGGCCGTGATGGACAACGCTGGCCACCGTGGCGGCCGGCAGGTCGTAAACCCGCACGTGCTCGCCAGCCGGCACCGGGCCGTTGACCGGTTGACAGACTTCGGTGTCGATGTCCCGGTCCTGGTGGCCTTCGTCGTGGTACAGCGTCAGGCATGACCCGGCGAACTGAGCGCGCTGGCGGCTGAGATACGCATAGAGTTCGTTCCACAGGCCGCCTTGCTGGCTGTAAGTGGGGATGACCCCGCGCACCGCGGCCACGCGCAGCGGCGCGACCGTCTTGATCACGATATCGGAGTGAGGCATGTGGCCCTCCTGTTCAATCTGGTTCAGCCGGGCCTCCACCCGCGCCAGCCGCGCCCGCTCCTCTTCCACGCGGGCTTGCTGCTCGGCCTGGCGCAGACGCAGCATCCCGCGCAATTGCTCGGGTGAGACGCCCTCGTCCAGCAGGCGCGCCACCTGGTCCAACGAGAAACCCAGGTCCTTGAGCGCCAGGATGCGGTTGAGGCGCGGCAGCTGGCTGGCCGAGTAGTAGCGGTAGCCCGTGAAGCGGTCCACCTCCGCCGGCTTAAGCAGGCCGAGGTCGTCGTAGTGGCGCAGGGTCTGGATGGACACCTGGCTGAGTCTGGAAAAGTCGCCGATCCGGAGCATGGCAAACGTTGTCCCGCGGGTGAAGGCCGGGCGCCCGGCTGCGCCCAACCCGAAGCTTCACGCTCAGGATAAGGTCTCGGGTTACCCGAGAGTCAAGCCCCCATCCGCCCGAAAAGGGCGAAGACCGCCGGCGGCCTTTCAGTAGCCGGCTGCCAGATCCACACGGTTGGGGAGCGGCTCGCCGCGCGCCGCGGTGTTGACGGTGTCGGCCAGCTCGGCGGCCAGGCGCGCGTTGTGCTCGCGCACCAGGTCGATGCGGTGCGGGCTGAGCACGACGTTGTCGAGCTCATGAAACGGATGCTGGGCCGGCGGCGTGTGTGCGCGTGAAGCCGCATCGGTGGGGTAGTTGTACCAGACGTCCAGGCCGGCGGCGGTGAGGGTGCCGTCGCGCAGCGCCTCGTAGAGCGCGGCCTCCTGCACCACGGCGCCGCGCCCCACGTTGACCAGGAAGGCCGGCTTGGCCAGCGCCCGCAGTTCGGCCGCGCCCACCAGCCCGCGCGTCTCCGCCGTCAACGGCAGCGTGACGATCAAGACGTTGGCGCGCGGCAGCAGCGCGGGCAGAGCGCTGACCGGGTGGATCTCGGCCGGGTAGTCCACGGAGCCGCCCGCCCGGCGCCGCACGCCGATGACGCGCAGACCCAGGCCGTGACACATCCGGCCCACCAACTGCCCGATGGCGCCGAAGCCCAACACCAGCACGGTCCGGCCGGCCAGCAAAATCGACGGGCTGGGCTGATAGCGCATCTCCCAGTTGTGCTGACGGAAGGCGCGGTCGGCCGGCAGCACGAATTTGGCGGCGGCCAGGAGCAGCGTCAGCGCGCCCTCGGCGGTGGGGAGGGTGGGCCAGCGGCTGTTGTGCAAGCTGAGCGGCGGGTGTTCGGCCACCACGGCGCGCAAGGGCTCGGGCACGCCCGTGAACGGAATGACCACCGTGCGCAGCGCCGGGCAAGCGCTGATCTGGGCCGGCGTGAGCGCGCTGGTCACAACTAATTCAGTGCCGGCGGGCAGTTGCGGCCCGGTGGTCAGGCGCACGTCCGCACTCAACTGCGCGCGCATCAGCGCCAGGACCTCCGGCTCGAATTCTTCCAGGCAGTGGACGGGGAGAGGCATGCGGTCCTCGCTCGGCTGACAGGCGGTGATCGGGTGGCGTTCATCTTAGCCCAATCCCGGCTGGCGTCAACGCGCGCGGTAGTAACGCACGCGCGGTAGTACAATCGGCCGCAGCTATGACGACTCTCACCAATCCCCGCAACCCGCACATCAAGCAGGCCCGCCAACTGCAGCAGCGCAAGGCCCGCGACGGGACCGGCCTGTTTGTGGTGGAAGGCATCCGCCCGGTCGGCGAGGCGGCCGCGGCCGGCGCGCCCATTGAGTACCTGTGTTATGCGCCGGAATTGCTGAAGAGCGGCTTCGCCCAAGACGTGATCCGCGAGCAGACGGCCCTCGGCCGGCGCTGTTACGCGCTGGCCGCCGACGTGTTCCGGTCCATCGCCGAGAAGGACAACCCGCAGGGCATCCTGGCGGTGGTGCGCCGCGCCACGGCGCCGCTGGCGGCGTTGACACCGAGCACACACCCGTGGCTGGTGGCGCTGGTGAGCCCGCAGGACCCCGGCAACATCGGCACCATTATCCGTACCCTGGACGCGGTCGGCGCCAGCGGCTTGCTGCTGCTCGATGGCGGCGCCGACCCCACGCACCCGAACGCCGTCCGCGCCAGCCTGGGCGCGCTGTTCTGGAAGCCCATCGTCACGGCCACCTTCGCCGAGTTCGGGGCGTGGGCGCGCGCCCAGGGCTACCGCCTGTACGGGACCTCTGAACGCGGCGCCACCGATTACCGCGCCGCGCGCTATCGACAACCGTGCGTGCTGATGATGGGCAGCGAGCGCGAGGGCCTGACGGCGGACCAGGAGGCGGCCTGCGACGAGATGGTGCGGCTGCCGATGGAGGGGCGCGTGACCTCGCTCAATCTGGCCGTGGCCACCGGCGTCTTGTTGTACGCCATGAAGGCGGCCGGTCCTGGGGCATAGCCCCCATCTGCGGCGGATAAGCCACCCACGGCGCTACTGCGAACAGCCCATCCCCGTTCGGCGGGGGTGGGCTGTTTTGTTGCCCGCCGGCTGTGGAGTCAGGTCCAGGCGCCGCCCCACTTCGGCGCGGTGGCGACTGGGGTCTTTGCCCGGGTCCTGGGGTGAAGGCCGCCGGCTCGCAGCCGAAAAGTTGGGGTGGTCGCCTGATTTACGCGGCTGGACCCGGGCCCTACAGTAATGCTGTGCCGATCACTCGGACGGCGCAAAGGAGGCCGACATGTTGTACGGGTTCACGGTTGTCACGGCGATGATCGTGCTGCGGCTGGCGCTGCCGCTGGCCGCGATGGTTGTGCTCAGCAGCCTGGTTCGCAAGCTGTTGGCATGAGAGGTGGCCCGATGGAACTGCTAGCGATTCTGGTTGGCCTGGCGTTGCGGCTGGGTCTGCCGGTGGGCGTGCTGGCGTTGCTGGTCTGGTGGCTGAAGCGCCTGGACCAGGGCTGGCAGCGCGAGGCTGAGGCCAGGCTCCTCGCGGAGCGCGTGCCGGCCACGCCGTGCTGGCAGGTGCGCGCCTGCCCTGAAGAGAAGCGCGCCGGCTGCCCGGCTTACCAACATCCGGAAAGCGCCTGCTGGCAGCACTGGCGGTCCGCCGACGGCACGCTGCGGAACGCGTGCCTGGAGTGCCAAGTCTTTCGTGGACCGACCGTTCCGCAGACAGCGCAGACAGTGCTTGCCGCCGGCCGTTAGCCGGCCAGGCAAGGAGACGACGATGACCCATCCAATGACTAAACTCACAATTGCAATCATCTTGGCCCTGGCCCTGGGGGGGCTCGGGGCGGGGCTGGCGCTGGCCGATGAGCCGGTGCCGCCGGCGGTGGCGCCCACGCCGGAGCCGCTGGACTGCCGCGAGTGCCACGAAAGCTTCTACACCGCCTGGTCCACCGGCCAGCATGGCTCCGGCGCGACCGACGGCTTTCTGGCCACCTGGGAGACGCAAGGCAAGCCGCAAGCGTGCTTGAGCTGCCACACCACCCAGGGCCTGAGCTGCGAAAGCTGCCATAGCCCAATCTCGGCTGAGCATCCGCTGGCTTCGGCCACGGTCAAACGCCAGGCCGATCAGTGCGGGCAGTGCCACACCGCCACGTACGTCGGCTGGGAAGTGAGCCAGCACGGTCAGAACGGCCTGACCTGCGTGGACTGCCATGACGCCCACGCCACCGGCCAGGCGATGAAGATCGACGCCTCGACTCTGTGCGCGAATTGCCACAAGAACTCCGAGTCGAATTTCGCCCATCAGGCGCACGTGCCCGTCGGCCTGACCTGTGTGGAGTGCCACGTCACCGAGTCCGGCGAGCCGGCCGACCCGCACAGCATGCGCGACCACGGCTTTGAGGTGAAGGTCGAGACCTGCGATGCCTGCCATACCTCGCAGACGCTGATGGCGGGTGCGTTGGAGGGGGCGGTGCCGCCGACCCCGACGCCCGTCAACTCGATGGCCTCCGGCCTCACCGCTGAGGTCAGCGAGATCCCCCAGCCGTCCAACCCGCTGCCGTTCCTGTTCGTGGCGATCGTGGCCGGCTTCGGCTCCGGCCTGCTGGCGGCGCCCTGGCTGCGCCGCACCGGCCAACGCCTCCAGAACAACGGCAACGGCTCGAACAAGACCTGGCGGAAATAAGCGGAGAGCTGCCATGACCAAGCAACGTCGCCTCTCTCGCCGCGCCTTTCTCAAGACCGCCGCCGCCGTCGGGGTCGCCAGCGCAGCCGGCCTGCAGTACGCGCGCTGGGCGCGCGCCTCAGGGCCGGTCGGCGCCAGCCAGCACCGCTGGGCGATGGTCATCGACCAGGCCAAGTGCACGGGCTGCGGTTACTGCACCTTGGCCTGCCGCGCCCACAACGACGTGTCGCCGGACATCGCCTGGAACCGGGTGATCCCGGCCGGGAGCGTCGGCGGCCAGCCGGTCTTTGTGCCGCGCCCGTGCATGCACTGTGAGCATGCCCCGTGCGTCGAGGTCTGCATGGTGGGCGCCAGCTACTACCGCGCTGACGGCATCGTGATGATGGACTACGACAAGTGCATCGGCTGCCGCTACTGCGAAGTGGCCTGCCCGTACGGCGCGCGCGCTTTCAACTGGGAGGAGTTCACGGGCCCGAACCCGGCTGTGCCGCAGTGGGGCCAGCCCGAGATCGAGCGCCGGCCGCGCGGCGTGCCGGAGAAGTGCTCGTTCTGCTCGCACCGCATCGACCGCGGCCTGGCGCTCGGCCTGACGCCCGGCGTTGACCCGGAGGCCACCCCGGCCTGCGTGGTGGCCTGCCCGGCCAAGGCGCGCGTCTTCGGCGACCTGAACGACCCCGAGTCGGAAGTGAGCCGGCTGCTGGCCGAGCACCCGCACTACCGCCTGCGCGAAGACCTGGGCACGGCGCCGCGCGTGTACTACCTGCCGGCGCGGGAGGAGGCGAAGCGATGATGGCACAAACTGCGCGTCCGCGCCGGCTGGCGCCCTTCTGGCTGTGGGTCGGTGCACTCGGCGCCGTGATGGCGGCCGCGGCCGTCGGCGGCGTCATTGTCCTGTGGAAGGGCCTGGTCGTCACGAACCTGAACGACCTGGTGCCGTGGGGCCTGTGGATCACGCTTGACCTGTCGTCGATCGCGCTCAGCGCCGGCGCCTTCCTGCTGTGCGCGGCGGTCTATCTGCTCGGCCTGAAGCGCTACCAGCCGGTGGCGCGCACGGCCACGTTCATCGGCCTGATCGGCTACAGCATGGCGATGCTGTCGCTGTTCATGGACATCGGCCAGCCGTTCCGCTTCTGGAAGGCCCTGATCTTCTGGAACCCGCACTCGGTGATGTGGGAAGTGATGATGTGCATCATGTGCTACTTCACGGTGCTGGTGTTCGAGATGATGCCCATCGTCGCGCAGGCCGGCTGGTTCAAGGGCCGCTGGCCGCGCCTGGCCGGCTGGATGTCCGGCGTCCATCACTACGCGCCCTTCCTGGCGCTGGTCGGCCTGGGCCTTTCGTCACTGCACCAGTCGTCGCTGGGCGCCGTGTACGGCGTGCTCAAGGCCCGGCCGATCTGGTACAAGCCGGATCTGTCGGTGCTGTTTATCCTGTCGGCGGGGGCGGCCGGCATGTCGCTGACCGTGCTGGCGTCCATGCTGGCCGGGCGGCTGACGAGCAAGGCGCGCGTGGATGACCGCCTGCTGGAACGCATCGCCTTCGTGGTCGGCTGGGTGCTGGTGGGCTACCTGTACTTCCGCTTCTGGGACGCGTTCGCGATGACGTACACCTACTGGCCGGGCCGCAACGAGGGCCTGGGTATCCTCACCAACGGTCAGCTCGCCTTCAACTTCTGGATCGGCGAGATCCTGTTGGGGGCGCTGGTGCCGGCCGTGCTGCTGCTGGTGCCGCGCTTCCGGCGGCAGCCGGGGCTGCGCATGCTCGCCCTGGCGCTGGTGGTGGGCGGCGTGGTGGCCTACCGCTGGGACATCAACCTGGTCGGCCAGCTGATCATGCTGACCTACCTGCAGAATGAGATCGTGGCGCGCTACACCACCTACTTCCCGGCGTTGATCGAATGGGTGGTGGCGGCTGGCATCGCGGCTTACGGCGTGCTGGCTTTCTCGCTGGGCGTGCGCTTCCTGAACATCGTCGATCACGGGCAGCCGGCCGAAGCCGAGATCCCGGTGCCCGTGCCGGCCTTCAGCCCGGCCGCTGGGGACTGAACGCCGCGCTGGCTTGACTGATTGGGGCACCCTCTCCGCCTGGTGCGGAGGCCGCTGACCGCCGCCCGCTGCGACAGACAGAGGGCGGCGGTTCCTTAATATAGCGCGACGACGGGGTGGTGGTGCGGTACACTAACGCCGCCCGCTGTTGGGGCGGGCCGTTCAATCGGGGAGGGGCCCATGCTGGGTCGCATGATCGGGTTGACCCTCTTTGGAGGCATTTTCGTGGTGGTGGGGCTGGCCGTCTTCTGGTTCCTGGGCGCGCAGACCACGTTGACGTGCGAGCGTCCGGAGCCGCGCACCGGCGCCTGCACGCTCGTCTCAGCCAACGCCCTCGGCCTGAACGCGCGCTCGCAGACGGTGCGGCTGAACGAGATCCAGCGCGCCGAACTGCAGGTGTCTGAAGACAGCGACGGCGACGACACCTACCGCGTGGCCTTGCGTACCGAAACCGGCGCGGTGCCGTTGACCGGCTACTACAGCTCCGGATCCAACGACAAGCGCCAGATCGTCGACCGCATCAACGCTTTCCTGGACGATGGGGGCGCCCGCACGCTGACGGTGACCCAGGATGACCGGCTGTTCGCGTCCCTGTTCGGCGGGATCTTCGCCTGCGTCGGCGGTCTGGTGATGGTCGGCGGCCTGCTGGCGCCGCTGGGTCTTCTGCGGCGCGGGGTCTTCGGCCGCTGAATCATTGCGGCCGCGCACGGTCGGGCCGCGCTGGCTGAGCTCGACCGGCGTCAGCGCAGCCGGGTCCCGGCCACCACCTCGCCCAGCAGGGCGCGCCGCACCAGGTCCGGCGTCTCGCCCGAGAAGATCAGGGCCTCGCAGCCGGGCGCGGCCCGCACCATCGCCAGGGTCTCGCGGACCTTGGCCTCCATCCCGCCGGTGACGTCGGCGGTGTGCGCGCCGCCCAGGGCGGCCGCCGCCTCGGCGTCGGCGATCACGGGCACGATCTCGCCGTCCGGCCAGTGCGTCAACACGCCGCGCTCGATCCCGGCCAGCAGGATGCGTTCCGGGCGCAGGCGCGGCGCCAGGTAACGAAAGACGTCCTCGGTGGACACGATCGTGCCGCCGCGCGCGGCGTCCACGGCCACGTCGCCCTGCACCACGGGCACCAGCCCGTGCGCCAGCGCCGTCTCGATCGGCGCCAACGCCAGGCTCTCGATCAGGCCGTCCCGGCACACGGCCGAGGCCGACGGCGGGCAGTTGACCACCGGCAGGCCGGCCGCGCGCGCCGCGTCCACCACCAGCCGGTTGAGCTGGTTCGCCACCCACTGCACCTCGGCGTAGCCGCGCCATTGCTCCAAGGTCCGCACGCCCTGGCGCGTGCCGTGCTTCCGGCCCTCCACGTGCCCGAACGAGCCGGAGCCGTGGCCGAGCACGATCCGCACCTCCGGCCGCTGCGCGCCCGCCGCCGCGATCTCGTCCATCAGCCGCGCCAGCGTCGCCGGCCGCGCGGCGCGCGGCGTGGCCTTGTCCGTGATCAGCGAGCCGCCCAGTTTGAGGAAAACAATCGACGGCGGACGCGGGTCATTGGCGGACTCGTTCATGGGCCGGTCTCCGGCGTTTGGGGTTCGGCGGGCATCCCCACGCTTGTGCTCAGCACGCGCACGGCCCCGGCCTCTCGCAGCGCGGCCTCCACCGGCGCGGCCGTCGCCGCCGTGACCAGCGCGATCAGGTTGCCGCCGCGCCCGCCGCCGGAGAGTTTGGCGCCGAGCGCGCCGGCGGCCTGGGCCGCGTCCACCAGCGCGTCCAGCTCGCGGCAGGAGACGCCCAGCTCGCGCAGATAGGCGTGATTGCGCGCCAGCAATGGCCCGAGCGCCTCCGGCTGGCCGGCCTCGAGGTGGGCGCGGGCGGCGCGCACCAGGGCGCCGATGGCGGTGAAGAGCGCGTCGAAACGGGCCGGCTCGCGCTGCCAGCCGGCGCGCACGTCACCGACCGTGATCTTGGTTGGGCTGGCCAGGCCGGTATCCGCGATCAGGAGCTGGAACGGCGCGGCCACGCGGAACGGCTCCGGCGGCTGGCCGCGCACGAAGAACACGGGCTGGCCGTAGGCGATGACGGTGTTGTCGACCCCGGACGGCGTGCCGTGCAGGAGCTTCTCGGTCTCATACACCAGGCCGGACACGGCGGCGGCGTCTGGCGTCTGCCCCAGGGCGGCCGCCAGCGCGCGGACGATGGCCGTGCTCACGGCGGCGCCGGAGCCCAGGCCGGACGCGATCGGGATGGTGGATTGGAGTGTCAGCGTGAAGCCCGCCGGCGCGGCGCCGAAGCGCTCCAGCCCCAGGCGCACGGCCACGGCCAGCGGGTCCTGGGCGGCGGCCTCCGCCAGCCGGTAGCGCCGGCCAAGGTCCTGGGCGTCGATCCAGATCTCGGCCGCGCCGTCCGTCTGCGGCGTCACCGTGGCCGTCGCCTGGACGCGCGCCACCGGCACGGCCAGGGCGGGCTGGCCGTAGACGACGGCGTGCTCGCCGAACAGGATGACCTTGCCGGGGGCGGAGGCGCGGGCGGGCGTCATGCCGGCGGGTTGAGGTACAGGATCAGCACGGCCGCCAGCCCCCACAGCGCGAACGTCACCTGCAAGGGCCGGTCCACCAGCACCAGTTCATCCGGCGCGCCGCCCTCGCCGCGGATGTGGATCAGGTACAGGTAGCGGAAGACCCCGTACAGCACGAACGGGATGGTCAGCATCATGGAATGGTTCTGCGGCAGGTTCTCGGCCGAGAACGTGTACAGTGAGTAGGCCACGATCGTGGCCGTGGCCACCAGGTTGATCAGCTCGTCCAGGAACGGCAGGCTGTAGTCTTCCAGGACCTTGCGCGAGCTGCCGTTCTCGGCTTGCATCAGCAGCAGCTCGCCGCGCCGCTTGCCGAAGCCGATGAAGAGCGCCAGCAGCGTCATGCAGATGTACAGCCAAGGCGAGATGGCCGAGGCCACCAGCAGCGCGCCGGCCACCACGCGCAGCACGTAGCCGAGCGCTACCACCATCACGTCGATGAGCACCACGTGCTTGAGCCAGAACGAGTACAGCAGGTTGGCGGCCAGGTAGACCAGGGCGATGATGCCGAAGCCGGGATTCAGCGCGAAGGCCAGCGGGGCCGCGCCGGCCAGCAGGACCAGGGCGGCCGCCACGGCGACACGCGGCGAGAGCCGGCCGGACGCCAGCGGGCGGTGGCGCTTCTTGGGGTGCAGGCGGTCCTTCTCGATATCGGCCAGGTCATTCACCAGATAGACCAGGCTGGAGAGCAGGCAGAGCAGCCCGAACCCGGCCAGGGTGCGCAGCAGCAGGTCGCCGGATAGGAGCTTGTGGTCGAAGATCAGGGCCGCGAAAACGAAGATGTTCTTCGTCCACTGGCGCGGCCGCATGGTTTTGAGCAGGGCCATGAGCATGGCCGGAATTATAGAACAACCGCCTTCCGACCGGCGCCGGTTTGGAATCCGGAGTGGCGATGTTAGAATAAATCGAGCCGGGCGCCGGCCCAATCTCAGGAGGCCCAGTATGGCTGAAGACAAGAAGCCCCAAGAGGAGCCGTCCGCGCCGCCGCCAACACCCAGTTCGAGCGGCGTCACCATCCAGAGTGGAACCGTCAGCGCCGGCGGGGACATGGTCGGCGGCGACAAGATAGTCAGCGGCGGCGAGGCCGCGAACCCTGCGGAGGCCGACCTCAAGGCCGCCATCCAGGCCAAAGTGCGCGCCAAACTCAAAGCCAAGGGCCTGGAGACGCCGGACGCCTCCGCCGCGGATGAGGTCGTGGCCGGCGACCTGGCCGGGGGCCAGTCGCTCACGGCCGCCTCGGCCGACGTCGGCCAGCGCCTCGACCGTCTGGTCCAGCAGCGCATCCAGGACACCCTTTCACGCAAGGAGCAGGAAATGTCGGACGAGAAAGCCCAGCCGCGCAGCAGCAGCTTCACGGTCAATGCCAACAACGCCCAGGGGCCGGTTTCGGTGAGCGCCGGCGGCGACCAGGTGGCCGGCGACAAGACCACGATCACGAACACCTCTACCGTCACCACGACGACCACGACGTCGGTGACGTTCAACGCCGAAGCCTTCAGCCGCGAGATGGGCAAGGTCCAGCAGCAGGTGGACGCGCTGCCGGGCAAGGATGACGACGAGAAGAAAGAGCTGAAGGATACCGTCCAGAAGATCGAGGCCGAGGTCAAGAAGGGTGACCAGGCCAAGCCGGACAAGGTCGAGCGCTGGCTCAAGTTCATCGCCGGCATGTCCGAGGACATCGCCAAGGTGACGGTGGCCACGCTCACCAACCCGGCGCTGGGCGTGGTGGAGGCCGTGCGCCTGATCGCGCAGAAGGCCAAAGAAGAAAAAGCCTGAGCGCGCCGGACGCCGCCTGTGCCCAAAACCCGCCTCGACCTGGCCGTGGTGGCCCACGGCCTGACGCCCAGCCGCGAACAGGCCCAGCGCCTGATCATGGCCGGCGAGGTGCTGGTGGACGGGCAGATGGTGGACCGGCCCGCCCGGCTGGTGACCGACGGGGCCGTGTTGACGCTCAAGACCCGGCCGCGCTTCGTCAGCCGCGGCGGTGAGAAGCTGGAGGCGGCCCTGGCCGGCTTCCAGATCGACGTGGCCGGCCAGGTGTGCGCGGATGTGGGCGCCTCCACCGGCGGCTTCACGGATTGCCTGGTGCAGCACGGCGCGGCGCGCGTGTATGCCATCGACGTGGGCCACGGCCTGCTGGACCAACGCCTGCGGACCGATCCGCGCGTGGTGGTCCGCGAGGACACCAACGCCCGGTATCTGGAGCAGCTGCCGGAGGCGGTGTCGTTTGTGTCCATCGACGCCTCGTTTATTTCGCTCAAGCTGCTGCTGCCGGTGGTGACCGGCTGGCTGTCTGGCGACACCCAGCGCGCCGCGCCCGCGCCGCCCAACGTGGTGGCCCTGATCAAGCCGCAGTTCGAGGCCGGGCGCCAGATCGTCAGCCGCGGCGGCGGCGTGGTGCGCGACCCGGCCGTGCACCGGCGCGTGCTCGAAGACGTGCTGGCCTTCGCCGTGGCGCACGGCCTGACCGTGCGCGGCCTGCGCCGCTCGCCGCTGCTCGGCCCGAAGGGCAACGCCGAATTCTTGGCCTGGCTGGCCTGGACGCCCGGCGCCGCCGGCCCCGCCGACCGGCAGCCGCTGCTGGAGGCCGCGCTCGGGGCCGGGCCGGTTGCGCCCTGAGCGGATTGGTGTACCCTTTTTGGACTTATTCCCTGGAGGCTGACGATGGCGCTTGCACAAGGCATAGACGTTTCCCGCTGGCAGCCCAACGTGGATTGGGGGCGCGTGCGGGCGGCCGGCGTGTCCTTCGTGTTTATCAAGGCCACGCAGTCCAACTTCGGCGATCCGCTCTTCAGCAAACACTGGGCCGGGGCGCGCAGCGCCGGCCTGCTGCGCGGCGCCTACCATTTCCTGGTCCCGGACATGGACGGCCAGAAGCAGGCGAACGCCTACTTGAAAGTGCTGAGCGAGGACCCCGGCGAACTGCCGCCGGTGCTGGATATCGAGGCCAAGAACGCCAGCCCCGTCACCTACGCCAAGTACGCCAAAATCTGGCTGGATCAGGTGGAGCCGGCCCTCGGCCGCCGGCCGATCATTTACACCGCCGCCTGGTTCTGGAATTCGGGCATGATCGTGGGCGGCAAGTATCCAGACTGGGCGCCGGAGTATCCGCTGTGGGTGGCGGCCTACCCGGTCCGCGATGGCTTCCCGTCGGTGGCCGATATCGAGCAGGCCAAGTTCAAGCCGGCCATGCCCAAGAGCTGGACGAGCTGGACCTTCTGGCAGTACAGCGAGCGCGGGCGCGTGGACGGCGTGGTCACCAACGGCCGGCCCGCCAACACCGACCTGAACGTCTTCCAGGCCCCGGAGGACACCCTGACCACCTGGGCCGGGGCGCCGGCTTCGACGTCGCCCAGCACCAACGGCCGCACGCCCAGCCTGCCGCCCGCGGATGTGGCCCGCGCCACGAACATCCAGGTGCTCAACGCTTTCGTGCGCGCCTTCGGCAACCAGGGCGGTGTGCTGTTGCAGCGCGCGGGCCTGATGGCCAGCCTGACGGCCCGGCCGGTGGATCGCTATGCCGGTCCCGCCCTGGCCGGCCTGCCCAACTTGAGCGATCAGGAGAAGAACAGCCTGAACGCGGCCCTGACGCAGATCTTAGCCGAGGCCTGACCGGCCGAGTGAGAGCCCACGCCGGAGCGCACTGCCGCTCCGGCGTTTTTCATTGCTAACCTCGGCGTCCGCCGCCGGGCCGGCGCCGATGCTGGAGAGAATCGATGTCGCTGACCCCGTCTTCGGCCGTCAAGGAACTACTGGATCCGGACGAGATCCTGCAGCAGGAGTTCGAGTATGCGCGCGAGACCGCCCTGCAGGCCAACAACGACCGCACGCAGGTCGTCAACCTGTACGTGATCCTGGTCGGCGGGTTGGGCTCGCTGGCGCTCGGCCTGCCCAGCCTGGCCCTGGACATCCGCTGGCTGGCCGCCCTGTTGGGCGTCGTCGGCGTGCTCGGCGTCTTCAACGTGCTCAAGCTGATCCGGCTGCGCCAAGCCTGGCACGACAGCGTCTTGGCCATGAACCGCATCAAAGACTTCTACCTGGTCCACTACCCCGAGATGGCGCCGGCCTTCCGCTGGCGCACCGAGACGCTGCCGCCGCCGGGCAAGCTCGGCACCATCACGTTTGACCTCACCGTCCTGGTGGCCCTGATCGACAGCCTGGCCGTGGGCGCCGCCGCCTATCTGGCCGGCGTCCCAGGGTGGGGCGCGGCCGTGGCCGCCACAGCTTTCGGCGCGCTCCAATTGGGCCTGTACTTTCGCCTGCTGCGGCGCTAACCTTTACGGCAAGATGCAGCTTTCCGCCTACAGTGTTCCGCCTTTGCTCGCGGCCGTCGTCCTGATCGGTCTGGGAGCGGCCTCTCTGCGTTTCCGGGACGCGCCGGCGGCTCCGGCTTTCCGCGCGCTGGTGTTCCTGGCCGCGCTGTGGGCGCTCGCCTACGCCCTGGACACCAACAGTCCGACTCTGGCCGACAAGCTGCTGTGGCTCAAAGTCCGCTATCTGCCCATCGCGGCGCTGCCCGTGGCCGGGCTGGCGCTGGCGGTCCGGTTCGCCCAGCCGGCCCAGCCCCTGACCTGGCGCTTGATGGTGCCCTTCAGCCTAGTGCCCATCCTTACGGCTGGCCTGGCCTGGACCACCGACGCGCATAATCTCTTCCGTTACAACTTCCGCCTGGAAGAGGCCGGGTCGCTCCTGGTCCTGCGGTCGGACTTCGGGCTGTGGTTCTGGGTCAGCGCGCTGTACGGCTACGCGCTGGCGTTGGTGGGGCTGGTGGTGATGACCCGCGCGTATGGTGCGGCGCGGCCGCTCTATCGCCGGCAGGTGGCGTTGATCGTCGCGAGTGTGGCGGTGCCCGTCCTGGCGGACAGCCTGTTCCTGGCCGGGATCACGCCGCTGCCCGGCTACAACCTGGCGCCGGCCAGCTTCTCATTGACCGGGCTGTTGTTGTGGCTGGCGCTGTTCCGCTACGGCGTCCTGGAGGTCCGGCCGCTGGCCCGGGACGCCGTGCTGGCGAGCCTGGCTGACCCCGTGCTCGTCCTGGACCCGCGCGAGCGCCTGGTGGATTACAACCCCGCGGCCGCCGCGATCCTGGGTCTGAAGGCCGAGGCCGTCATCGGCCGGCCGGCCGCCGAGGCCCTGCCGGGTTATCCCTGGGGGCTGGCGCCGGACCCGGCCTCCGCCGAGGTCGAAGCCGAGCTGCCCGTGGACGTGGCCGGCCAGCGGCGCGTCTACGCCGTGGCCGCCACCCCCGTCCGGCACGCCGACGGCGCGCAAGCTGGGCGCCTGCTCCGGCTGCGCGACGTGACCGAGCGCGCGCGCATGGAGGCCCAGCTGCGCGAAAACGAGGCGCGCTTCCGCCTGATGGTGGACGCCCTGCCGCTGCCGCTGGTGCTGACGCGCCTGTCCGACAACACTCTGCTGTATCTCAACCCGCCGGCCGGCGAGCTGTTCGGCGTGGCGCCCGCCGACGCCGTCGGCCGCGCGGCCCCGTCGCTGTATGTGCGCCCGGAGGAGCGGGCGGCCTTTGTGGCCCTCGTCCAGCGTGACGGCGGGCGGCGCGATTGGGAGACCGAGATGCAGCGCGAAGACGGCTCCCGGTTCTGGGTGCTGCTCTCGGCGACGCTGACGACCTATCAGGGCGAGCTGGTCATGCTGACCGGTCTGAACGACATCACCGAGCGCCGCCGCATCGAGCAGGCCGAGCGCGACCAGCGCCAGCTGGCCGAAGCCCTGCGTGACACGGCCGCCGCCCTGGCCGCCACGCGCAACTTTGAAGAAGTGCTCGAACATCTGCTCGCCAACGTCGGCCGGGTGGTGCCGCATGAGGCCGTCAACGTGGCCCTGGTCGACGAGCACGGCGTGGCGCAGGTGGTGCGCGCCCGCGGCTATGCGCCCGAGGTGACCGCCGCCATTCTGGGGCTGCGCATGCCCCTGGCCGAAGCGCCGTTCCTGCGGCGCATGGTCGAGAGCGGGCAGCCCATGACCGTGCCGGACACCTGGACCGAGCCAGGCTGGATCGACTATCCCGGCACGCGTTGGGTGCGCTCTTACGTCGGGATGCCGATCCGGTCGAAGGGGCGGGTGGTGGGCTTTCTGAACCTGGACAGCGCGACGCCGGGCTTCTTCGCGCCCGCCCATGTGGATGCGCTGCGCGCCTTCGCCGACCAGGCGGCCACGGCCATCGAGAACGCGCGCCTGTACGATGAGGTCCACCGGCGCGCCGACCAGTTGGCCGTCCTCAACCGCATCAGTCTGGCGGTCACTTCCGGCCTGGAACTGCAGCACGTCCTGCGCGCGCTGTACGAGGAATGCCGCCAGCTCCTGCCGCTGGACGCCTTCTATATCGGCGTCTACGACGCCGACAGCGGCTTGGTGGAGCACCTGCTGTTTTTCGACCGGGGCGAGTTTCTGCCCAGCCATCCGCGCGACATTCGGGAGCGCCCGGGCCTGAGCGGCGAGGTCATCCTCAGCCGGACCACGCTCTACATCCCGGACACGCTCGCGCCGGAGAACGCCCGTGCCCATCCGAGCGTGCGTTCGCGCGGCGAGCTCACCCGCTCCTACGTAGGGGCGCCGCTGCTGGTGGGCGACCAGGTGGTCGGCGTGATCTCGGTCCAGAGCTACCAGCCGGACGCCTACACGCCGGACCAGATCCGGCTGCTGGAGACCATCGCGCCCCAGGCGGCCCTGGCCCTGGAGAACGCGCGCCTGTACGAGGCGGCCCGCAAGGAACTGACCGAGCGCCGCCAGGCGGAGGCCTCCTTGCGCCAGGCCAACGAGCGCCTGCAGGTGCAGCTGGCCACCATCGAGGCCCTGCAGGCCAGCCTGCGCGAGCAGGCCATCCGCGATCCGCTGACCGGGCTGTTCAACCGGCGTTACCTGCAGGAAGCGTTGGAGCAGGAACTGGCGCGGGCGGCGCGTGAGAACCACCCCGTCTGCCTGGTGATGATCGACATCGACCGCTTCAAGCGCCTCAACGACGAGCACGGCCACGCCGCCGGCGATGGCGTGCTGCAGGCGCTGGCCCGGCTGCTGGAGACCCACACCCGGCGCTCGGACATCGTCTGCCGCTATGGCGGCGAGGAGATCCTGGTGGTGCTGCCCGGCCTGACCGCGGACGGGGCCCAGCGCCGGGCCGAGGAGTGGCGCGAGCGCTTCGCCGGCCTGAGCTTTGAGAGCGGCGGGCGCCGGCTGGCGGCCACCTTCTCGGCCGGCCTGGCGGCCTTCCCCGAGCACGGCCGGGCGAGCGAGGCCGTGATGGCGGCGGCCGACCGGGCCCTCTACCTGGCCAAGGCCTCCGGCCGCAACCGTGTCGTCGTGCAGGCCTGAAACGGCCGGCCGCCCCGTTTCGGTTCTTTTCAGCTAAAATTGGGTGGGGCGGGAGAGCCAACTCTCCCGCTTACTGTGTCAGGCTATGGAAGAAGCTCAAATCCGCAATTTCTGCATCATCGCCCATATCGACCACGGCAAATCGACCCTGGCCGACCGCTTGCTGCACCTGACCGGCACCGTGCCGGACCGGGACACCACCGAGCAGATCCTGGATTCGATGGACCTGGAGCGCGAGAAAGGCGTCACCATCAAAGCCTCGGCCGTGCGCATGCGCTACACGGCCCAGGCCGGCGGCGAGTACGAACTCAACCTGATCGACACCCCCGGCCACGTGGACTTCCAGTACGAGGTCTCGCGGGCGCTGGCCGCCTGCGAGGGCGCCGTGCTGGTGGTGGACGCCACCCAGGGCATCGAGGCCCAGACCTTGGCCAACCTGTACCTGGCCCTGAATGCCGGCCTGGAGATCATCCCCGTCATCAACAAGATCGATCTGCCGTCGGCGCGCGTCGAAGAGGTGCGCCAGGAGATCGTGGACCTGCTGGGCGGCTCGTCGGACGACATCCTCCCGATCTCGGCCAAGGACGGCACCAACATCCAGGCCGTGCTGGAAGCCGTGGTCCGGCACGTGCCCAAGCCCAAAGGCGATCCGGAGGCGCCGCTGCGCGCCCTGATCTTCGACTCGCACTACGACTCCTACAAGGGCGTGGTGGCCTACGTGCGCGTGGTGGACGGCCGCATCCGCAAGGGCGACCGCTTCCACATGTTCGCCACCGGCAGCGAAGGCGATCCGGTGGAGATCGGCACGTTCTCGCCGCAGATGGTCATCACCGGCGAGCTGGAGGCCGGCGAGGTGGGCTACGTGGCCACCGGCCTGAAGACCGTGCAGGAATGCCGCGTCGGCGACACGCTCACGCTGGCCGGCCGGCCAGCCGCGGCGCCTCTGCCCGGCTACCAGAAGATCAAGCCCATGGTCTTCGCCGGCCTTTATCCCGTGGACGGCGAGGATTACCAGGATCTGAAAGAGGCGCTGGAGAAGCTCCAGCTCAACGACGCCTCGCTGGTCTGGGAGCCGGAGACGTCCCAGGCCCTCAATTTCGGGTTCCGCTGCGGTTTCCTGGGCCTGTTCCATATGGACATCATCCAGGAGCGCCTGGAGCGCGAGTACGACCTGGACATCATCGCCACCGCGCCGTCGGTGGAGTACGAGGTCAAGCTCACCAACGGCGAAATCGTGCTGATCGACTCGCCGGCCGATCTGCCGGACCCCGCGCGCATCGAGACCATCGGCGAGCCGTGGATGCGCATCGAGATCTTCACGCCCGAGACCTACTACGGCACCATCATGGACCTGGTGACCAAGCGGCGCGGCGAGTTCGCGGAGCAGGAGTACCCGGCGCCCGGCCGCGTGCTGCTCAAGTTTGATATCCCGCTGGCCGAGCTGATCGTGGATTTCTACGACCACCTCAAGAGCCGCACGCGCGGTTACGCCTCGCTGGATTACCACGTGGCCGGCTACCGCGTGCAGGACCTGGTGAAGCTGGACGTGCTGGTGAACGAGGAGCCCGTGGACGCGCTGGCCATGATCGTCCACAAGGAGAAGGCCTACGCCACCGGCCAGGCGCTGGTGACCAAGCTCAAAGATCTGATCCCGCGCCAGCAGTTCCAGGTGCCGGTGCAGGCCTCGGCCGGCGGCCGGATCATCTCGCGCGCCAACGTGCGCGGCATGAAGAAAGACGTGCTGGCCAAGTGCTACGGCGGCGACATCACGCGCAAGAAGAAACTGCTGGAGAAGCAAAAGAAGGGCAAGCGGCGCATGAAGATGGTCGGCCAGGTGGAGATCCCGCAGGAGGCCTTCATGGCCGTCCTGAAGCTGGGGGAGGATTGACGAGCGGCGGATGACGAGAGAGGTCGTCCTTCGTCCGCAGTCTTTCGTCCGCTATGCGCCGTAATCTGCAGTGGCTCGTCGGCTTGCTGATCAGCCTCGTGGCCCTGGTTTGGGCGCTGCGCGATGTGCATCTGGCCGAGGTCAGCGCGGCGCTGCGCGGCGCCAACTACATGTACGCCCTGCCGGCCCTGGGCCTGATCCTGCTCGGCCAGGCGGCGCGGGCGCTGAGCTGGCGCACGATCCTGGGCCGGGCGCTGCCGTTTGGCCGGGTCTTCCGCGCTTTGAATGCCGGCTACCTGTTGAACAACGTCCTGCCGTTCCGGCTGGGCGAGGTCGGCCGCGCCTACCTGATTAGCCGCACCCGCCAGTTGACGACGGCCCAGGCGCTCTCGTCTGTGCTGGTGGAGCGCGTCATCGATCTGTGCATGATCGCGGGCATGCTCACCGCCTTCCTGCCGCTGGTGACCGGCCTGCTGGGCGGCCGGCTGGCCCTGGCGCTCGTGTTCCTGGTGCCGGTGCTGGCGCTGGCCGCGCTGTTTGTCGTCGCGCGCAAGCCGGCCTGGCTGCTGCGTCTGGTGCGCTGGGGGGTGGGCCTGCTGGCGCGCCTGTGGGGCCAGGCCCAGCGCCTGGAAGACCTGTTTCATTCCTTTGTGGACGGCCTGGACGCGCTGCACGACCGGCGCCGCCTGTTGACGGCGGCTACGTATTCGGCCGCGGCCTGGGTGTGCGCGGGCTTCAGCGCCTGGCTGCTGCTGCTGGTCTTTCTGCCGGCGGCCAGCCCCACGATGGGTTTCTTCCTGCTGGTCGTCACCGGATTGAGCATCGCCGTGCCGTCCGCGCCCGGCAACATCGGCGTCTGGCAGGCGGCCGGCGTGGCCGCTCTCGGCGTCTTCGGGGTGACCGGCGGGCTGGCGTTCAGCATCGCCGCCGCCCATCACGTCGCCAACTATGGCCTCAGCAGCCTGCTCGGCGCCTGGGCGCTGGCGCAGGAAGGCGAGTCCCTCGGCCACCTGGCCGCCTCGGCGCGGGGGGTGTTGACGAATGACGACCGACGGATGACGGGGGCTTCCGGTTAGCGCTCCATCGGTCGTCCCTGGCTTTGGTCTGCCATGAAAATCCTCATCGCCCTCACCTACTACCGCCCGCACGTCTCCGGGCTGACCATCTATGTGGAGCGGCTGGCGCGTGCCCTGGTGACGCGCGGCCACTCGGTCACCGTCCTGACCGCGCAGTATGACCGCACCCTGCCGGAGCGCGAGACCAGCCACGGCGTCCACATCGTCCGGGTGCCCGTGGTTGCGCGCATCAGCAAGGGCGTGATCATGCCCAAGATCGGCTGGCTGGCCACGCAGCTGGTGCCGCAGCACGACGTGCTCAGCCTGCACCTGCCGCAGGAGGACGCCGCCGGCATCGCGCTGCGCGGCCGCCTCTCCCAGCGGCCGGTGGTGACCACCTACCACTCCGACCTGATCCTGCCGCCCACGCCGCTGAACCGCTTCGTCAACCTCCTGTCCGACACCAGCAACCACATCGTCGCCGGGCTGTCTCACCGGGTGGTGGCCTACACCGAGGACTTCGCCCGCCACTCGCGCTTCCTGCCGCGCTACCTGGACAAGCTCGAGGTCATCCCGCCGCCGGTGGAGATGCCGGCGCCGGACCCGGACGCGCTGGCCGCCTTCCGCGCGCAGCACGGCCTGGCCGGCCGCGGCCCGGTCATCGGCCTGGCGGTGCGCCTGGCGGCCGAAAAGGGCGTGGAGTATCTGTTTGAGGCCTTGCCGGCCGTCCTGGAGCGCTATCCGCAGGCCCTGGTCCTGCACGCCGGCCCGCGCGAAGCCATCGGCGAGAGCGAGTACCGGCGCAAGATCGAGCCGCTGGTGGAGCGCTATCGTCAGCACTACACGCATGTGGGCACGCTGACGCCCGAGCAGATGGCCGTCTTCTTCGCCAGTTGCGACGTGCACGTGCTGCCCAGCATCAACAGCACCGAGACCTTCGGGCTGGTGCAGATCGAGGCGGCGCTGTGCGGCACGCCGACCGTGGCCAGCGCGCTGCCGGGCGTGCGCATGCCCAGCAAAATGACGGGTATGGGCTTGACCGTGCCGCCCAAGGCGTCCGGCGAATTGGCCGAGGCGCTGCTGACCATCCTGGCGGACCGGGCGCGTTTCGTGCGCCCGCGCGGCCCGATCGCGGAGCAGTTCAGCCCGGCGACCACGGCCGCGCGCTACGAGGCGCTCTTCGCGGCGCTGCTCAAATCCAAAACCGCGCCGTGAGGACCGGCCTTTCTGTCAACCCTGGGGCGTGAGAAAATTGGCGCGCATCCGTGTATAACTTGGGATGGGCTGCCGAGGGTTGACCACGCCTGGGCCTCCAAGTCGTGGCGTTGCGGGCGCTCTGGGTAGAGCGAGCCCTGCCGGCCGTGCTGGTGCGTGAGACCCGAGTCCGGTTTTCCATCTCCGGCTTGCTACAAATCTGCTGAACAAACATGACTTCCGCCATCGACGAGGCGACTCGTGACGACCTGCTCTGGCGCAACCTCAAAGACCTGCCGGCCTTCCGGGGCCTGCTGCGGGCGGTGGAGGCGCGCTTCTATGAAACGATCACGCTGCCGGAGCCGGTCCTGGATCTGGGCTGCGGCGACGCGCACTTCGCGTCGGTAGCCTTCCGCCGCCCGCTGGATGTGGGCGTGGACCCCTGGACGCCGCCGCTGCGCGAGGCGCGCCGCCTGCGGCCGACCGCTTACGGCGGCCTGGTCCAGGCCAGCGGCGCGGACCTGCCGTTTCCGAGCGGGCACTTCGCCAGCGCCGTCAGCAACTCCGTGCTCGAGCACATCCCGGACCTGGACACGGTGCTGAAGGACCTGGCCCGCGTGCTCCGTCCGGGCGCGCCCTTCATCTTCTGCACACCGAGCGACCACTTCCTGGAATTCCTGTCAGTGTCGGGCGCGCTGCGGCAGGTGGGCCTGCGGCCGCTGGCCGCCGCCTATGAAAACTTCTTCAACCGCATCTCGCGCCACCACCATTGCGACAGCCCGGCGGTCTGGGAGGCGCGGCTGGCGCGCGCCGGCTTCGCCATCGACCGTTACTGGTATTACTTCTCAGCCGGCGCGCTGCGCGCGCTGGAGTGGGGCCACTACTTCGGCCTGCCAGCGGCCGTGGCCCATGCGCTCACCGGGCGCTGGCTCCTGGCGCCGACCCGCGCCAACCTGGTGCTGACCGAACGCCTGCTGCGGCCCTTCTATGAGGAGCCTCTGCCGGAGCAGGGCGCTTACCTGTTCTTCATCACCCACCGCCGCGGAGAGGCGGCCTGAGCGCCGCCGCACACGATGAACGACGCCCCGCCGCCGTCACTGTTGGACTGGCTGAAAGCGCACTGGGTGCAGCCGCCGCTGCAGCGCCTCTTTCGCTTCGGGCTGGCCGGCCTGGCCGCAGTCTGGGGCCTCTATCTGTGGCTTGTCGCCGGCAGCGGCGCCGGCTTCTTCCTGGTGGCGCTGGCGATTGGGCTGGCGGTGTGGGGGTTGGCCGTGCGCGGCCCCAACACGTGGACGCCAGTGCCGATCGCCCCGGTGGAACGCCCGGCGCGGCCCAGCCTGGAAGCCCCGCCGGCCAGCCCGGCCGCGGCGAATCCGCTCGCCTGGCTGGCGCCTTTGCGCCTGCCGGCCGCCCTCATCTTGCCGATCCTGGGCCAGATCGGCCTCTCGAACCAGCCGGAGAACCTCACCTGGAGCCTGGTCTTCTACGCGCTCGGCCTGGCCGCCTTCGGCTTGGTGGTCTGGCGCGAGAAGCTGTGGCCGCCCCCGGCCGACTTCGCCGTGGCGGAGGCCCGGCCGCTGACGTTCCGGCTGCCCTGGCTGGCGGCCGCCGGGCTCTTCGGCGGGCTGGCCTTCTTCACGGCCACCGAGAACCGCTTCACGACTCTGAACGTGGCCGCCTGGCTGGCCGCGGTGGTCGCCTGGTTGGGGGCTACCTATTCCTTCGACGGGATCCGGGCCAGGCTGGGGCAGGCGGGTGCTGGGCTGCGCTCGGGCGCGGCCTGGGTGCGGGTCACGTGGACGATGCTGGCGCTGCTGGGCATCCTGACGGTGGGCGCGTATTTCCGGCTGGCCCAGATCGACGTCATCCCGCCGGAGATGACGTCTGACCACGCCGAGAAACTGCTGGATGTGGCCGACCTGGTGCTGGGCCACCAGACCAAGCTCTTCTTCGAACGCAATACCGGCCGCGAGCCGCTGCAATTCTATTGGACGGCCTGGATCGGCGGCCTGCTGGGCACGGGTGTGAGCTACCTCTCGCTCAAAATCGGCACCGCGCTGATCGGCCTGCTGACGCTGCCCTACGTGTTCCTGCTGGCGCGCGAGCTGGAAGACAGCACCTTCGCGCTGCTGGCCACGCTTCTGGTGGCCGTGAGCTTCTGGGCGACGGCCATCAGCCGCGTCGGGCTGCGCTTCCCGCTCTACCCGGTCTTTGTGGCGCCGGTGCTGTATCACGTCTTCCGGGCCCTGCAGCGCGGCACCCGCAACGACTTCCTGTTGGCCGGGCTGTTCCTGGGCGCCGGCCTGTACGGGTACAGCCCGATCCGTATCCTGCCGGTGGCCGTGGTGGCGCTGGTGGGCTGGGCGCTGCTCTGGCCGGCCGCGCGCGGCCGGCGTCTGGCGACGCTGGCCAACCTGCTGCTGCTGGCGCTCACGGCCCTGGTCGTGTTCCTGCCGCTGCTGCGGTTCTCGGTGGATCAACCGGACCTGTTCTGGTACCGGACCGCCTCGCGGCTGGGCGACGCCGACAACGCGGTGGTCGGTTCGCCGCTGCTGATCTTCCTGGAGAACAACTGGAACGCCCTGCGCATGTTCAACTGGCAGGGTGACCAGGTCTGGGTAAACACGCTCCCCGGCCGGCCAGTGCTGGACGCGTTTTCCGGGGCTTTGCTGGTGCTGGGCGCCGGCTACACGCTGGCGCGCCTGATCCTGCGCCGGGAGTGGCGGGCCGGAGCGCTGCTGTGGCTGGTGCCGATCCTGATGCTGCCGTCGACGTTGTCGCTGGCTTATCCGGTCGAGAACCCGTCCGTGGTGCGGACTGGCGGCGCGATCCCGCTCATCTTCATGCTGGCGGCTTACCCGCTCTGGCTGCTGGTCCGGCGTGTGAATTGGAACCGGCTGGGCGCCGCCGGCGCGGGCGCCGCCGCCCTCACACTGCTGGTGGTGCTGGGCGGCGCTTTCGGCCTCAACCGGCAGATGTACTTCGAAGAGTATCCGGCCCAGTACGTGGGCAACGCCCAGAACGCGTCTGAGATCGGCGCCGTCATCCGCAGTTTCGCCACCACCGTCGGCTCGTTCGACACGGCCTGGGTGCGGCCGTACCCGTTCTGGGTGGATACGCGCGCCGCCGGCATGTACGCCGGCCAGATCTACAAGGATTACGCCATCCAGTTGAATGACCTGGCGGCCACCACGGCCGACCCGCGCGCCAAGCTGTTCATCCTCAATGTCGAGGACACCCAGAACCCGCGCCCGGATGGCGAGCCCCCGACGCTGCCGGAACTGCGCCGCCTGTATCCCGATGGCACGGCCTCCGTCTATTACTCGCCCCGGCCGTACCGGGACTTTGTGGTGTTCTTTGTGCCGGCCCAGTCGCAGGGTGAGATCAACCCGGCCCAGACGCCCTGACGGCCCGCCGCCGCCTGGACGCAGCCTGTCAAACCATCGGTATGTCTGACCCCAGCCTTCCTCCGGACATCACGCCGACTGCCCCAGAACCTCCGCGGCCGGCGGCCACGCCCCGGCCGGCGGCCTTCTGGGCCGGCCTGCTCTTCGACGCGCTGTTGATCGCGCTGATCGGCGTCGGCCTCTTCTTCCGCTTCAGTTGGACCAACTGGAGCCAGGACGCGGACCTGCACCCGGACGAGTACGGCCTGACGTCCACGCTGACGCGGCTGGCGCTGCCGCAGTCGTTGGCCGAGTACTTCAACACCCGCCTCTCGCCCATCAGCCCTTATCAGAAGTACGACGAGTTCGGCAACCCGACCGAGTCTGGGCCGGACAACCGCATGCGCTGGGGCCAGTGGCCGATCATCCTGTTGAAGTGGGGGGCCGAGCTCACCGACAACACCGGCTACCGCGAACAGCGGCTGTTTGGGCGGCAGTTCTCGGCGCTGGTGGACAGCCTGGCGCTGCTGGTGATCCTGCTGATCGGGGCGCGCCTGTTTCACTATCGTGTCGGTCTGATGGCGGCGGCGCTCAGCGCGCTGGCCGTGATGCAGATCCAGCAGTCGCACTTCATGACGTCCGACACCTTCGCGGTGTTGTTCACCACGCTGGCCATGTATGCGGCCGTGCGCGTGGCGTTCCCGGCCGGGCCGGCGCGCGCGTACGCGGACGAGGCCGCCGCGCCCCGGTCGTCCGGCTGGCGCGCCTGGCCGTGGTATCTCGTCTTCGGCGTCTTCTTCGGCATGGCGGTGGCGGCGCGCATCAACCTGGCGCCGCTGGGCGGCATGATCCTGGTGGCCGCCCTCATTGCTCACCAGCGCGAACTGCGGACGGAGGCCACGGCCTGGGCGGCGCTGCAGCGCGTGGTGCTGTTGTGCGCGCTGGCCGGCCTGGTCGGCGTGGCCACCTTCCGGGTGACGCAGCCGATGTCGTTCCGGGCCAAGACCGGGGACACGACGATCTTCACCGTGACGCCCAACCAGGATTGGCTGGACAGCCTGGCGGTCTCGCAGGCGGAGTCCAACCTGGAGGCCGGCGGCCCGCCGGCCGAGCAGTGGACGGCGCGGCCGCGCCTCCTCTTCCCGCTGGTCAACATGGTGCTGTGGGGGATGGGCCTGCCGTTCGGGTTGGCGGCCTGGGGCGCCCTGGCCTGGGCCGCCTGGCGCTGTCTGCGCGCGGACTGGGGGCGGCATTTCCTGCGCGATGTCGCCCCGCTGCTGCTGCCCGCGATCTGGGTCGGCGGCTTCTTCTTGTTCATGGGCACGCGCGCGGTGATGTCCGTGCGCTACTTCCTGCCGATCTATCCCTTCCTGGCGCTGTTGGCCGCCTGGGCGCTGGCGGAGGTCTGGCGGCTGGCGGCGGAGGCCGGGCGGCGCAACCCGCCCGTCGGTGCCTGGCCGGCCCTCGGCCTGCGGCTTCTGGCCTTCGGCCTGCCGCTCCTTGTCTTGGGCGGCACGCTGGCCTGGGCCTACGGGTACACCGGCATCTACCGCGCCGACAACACCCGCTTGCAGGCCTCGCGCTGGATCTACGAGAACATCCCCGGCCCCTTCAACGCCCGCCTGACTCTGCCGGATGGCAGCGGGCTGAACGAGCCGCTGGCGTTTCCCGAAGGCGTGCCGTTGATGGCGGACGCGAGCTATCAGCTGGAATACCGGCCGCGTTTCAGCGGCCAGCTGACCGAGATCAGCGTGGCGCGCGCGCGCAACACCTTTGACCCGAACCAGGCCGGCGTCCTGCGGGTGGTGGTGGCCGCCGACCCGGATGGGCAGCAGGTGCTGGCCGAGGCGCGGCTGGCAGTGACGCCGGACCTGCGCGACGCCCGCGGCGGGCCGGCCTCGGCCGTGCTCTCCCAGCCGGTGCCGGTGGAGCAGGACACAGCCTATTTCCTGCTGATCAGCGCGCCGGAGGGCGGCCCGATCCAGGTGACCGGCTCGACGGTGACCAACGAGAACTGGGATGAGTCCGTCCCCGTGCGCATGTTCGGGCGCGACCCGTACGGCGGCCTGTACCGCGGCCTGACCATGGAAGTCCACTGGCTGGACGACGAGAACAAGCGCCAGATGTACCTGGCCAATCTGGAGCAGGCCGATTACATCTTTGTGCAGAGCCAGCGCCGGATCTGGGCCTCGACGCGCCTGCCGGCCCGCTACCCGATGACGATGGCGTACTACCGCGCGCTGTTCGACGGGCAATTGGGCTATGACCTGGTGGCGCAGTTCCACACGCCCATCACCGTCGGCCCCCTGCAGGTCTCGGACTTGACCGGCACGGCCGCCTGGGGCCGGGCGCCGGACGTGCCCGCGCTCGGGCCGGACTATCCCTTCAACTACAGCCTGTGGGCGGCCGAAGAGGCTTTCAGCGTCTACGATCACGCCCCGGTCTGGATCTTCAAGAAGCGCGCCGACTTCGACATCGAGCAGGCGGCCACGCTTCTGTTTGGCGTGGACCTGACCCAGGTCATCGACCAGAGCCCGCGCGACGGGACGCTGGCGCCCACGCTGATGCTGCTCCCGCCGGACCTGGCGGCGATCCAGCGCGCCGGGGGCACCTGGAGCGCGATGTTTGACGCGACCAGCCTGATCAACACCAGCGAGCCGGTGGCCGTGGCGGCCTGGTATCTGGCCCTGTTGGTGCTGGGGGCGCTGGCCTTCCCGTTGGCGTTCACGGCTTTTGGCGGCTTGCCGGACCGGGGCTACCCGCTGGCCAAGACGGTGGCGCTGCTGGTGGTGGCCTGGTTGGTGTGGATGGCCGGGAGCCTGCGGCTGCTGCCCTTTACGCGCACCACCATCGCGCTGGGCTTCCTGGTTCTGGCCCTGATCTCGGCCGGCCTGGCGTGGCTCCAGCGCGCGGCCCTGCTGGCCTACCTGCGCGCCCACTGGCGCCACATGCTCATCACCGAGGCCGTGGCGCTGGCGCTGTTCGCGCTGATGTTGTTCATCCGCTGGGCCAACCCCGACCTGTGGCACCCGTACTACGGCGGCGAGAAGCCCATGGACTTCTCGTATTTCAACGCCGTCTTGAAGAGCACGTATTTCCCGCCGTACGACCCGTGGCTGGCCGGCGGTTACCTGAACTACTACTACTACGGTTTCGTCGTCGCCGGCCTGCTCACCAAGCTGCTCGGCGTGATGCCGGCGCTGGCTTACAACCTGATCCTGCCGATGCTGTTCTCGCTCGTGGGCGTGAACGCGTTCTGTGCTGCGTACAACTTGGTGGAAGGCGCGCGCCGCCGGGAGCCGCCCGCACCGCGCGGGCCCGAGGCCGCGCCGCCGGCCATCGCCCCCGAGGTCCTGGCTCCGGCGCCTGACGGTCCGTCGAGCGAAGCGGTGGCGCTCACAGACGGCGAAAGCCTGGCCCTGGCGCAAGCCGGCCCAGCCGCCGAGACAGTGGCGTTGGCCGAAGCGCCCGCGCCGGCCGTTGCGCCGGTCGCCGTCACGCCCACCATCCGGCCGGCCAGCGCCACGCCGAACCCGTACCTGGCCGGGGTCGCGGCCGCGCTGCTGATCGTGGTCCTGGGCAACCTGGGCCAGGTGCGCACCTACCTGACCGGCTTTCAGCGCGCGGCCGACCGGGCGGCGCTGGCGGACTCGGTCTTCGGCGACAACGGCGTGACGGCGACGATCGACGGCGTGTGGCGCGTGCTGAGCGGCAAGGCCGAACTCGGCATCGCCCTGGGCTCCTGGTATTGGGACGCCACGCGCATCGTGCCCAACGTCAACGGTAGCGGCTCAGAGATCACTGAGTTCCCGTTCTTCACCTTCTTGTACGCGGACCTGCACGCGCACATGATCGTCATGCCCTTCACGGTCATGGCCATCGCCTGGGCCATCGCCTACCTGCAGGGGTTTGGGCAGGCGCGGCGCTGGTGGGAGTCCGCGGCGGTCTGGGCTATCGGCGGCCTGGTCATCGGCGTGACGCGCCCGTCCAATACCTGGGACTACCCGATGTACATGGCGCTGGGCGCGGCGGCGGTGCTGGGCGCGCATCTGCTGGGCCGCAAGCCGGGCGAGAGCTGGCAGGCGTTGGCGCTGGCGGTGGGCGCGCGCGTGGTGCTGCTGGTGGCGCTGACGCTGCTGCTCTATCGGCCGTTTGACCAGTGGGTGGCGGTGCCGCTGACCGAGCTCAAGCAGTGGGAGGGCGAGAAGACGCCGATCGAGGCGTACCTGTACGTCCACGGCCTGTTCCTGTTCTGCCTGGTGACGTTCCTGGTGGTGGAGACTGGGCGCTGGCTGGCCGAGACGCCGGCCACCGTGCTCAACCATCTGGGCGACTGGCTGGCGCCGCTGGGCGTGGCGTTGGCGGCCCTGCTGGTCTGCGTGGCCATCTTCCTGTACCTGGGCGTGACCGTAGTGGTGATCGCGCTGCCGCTGCTGGTGTGGGCCGGGCTGGTGCTCCTGCGCGGGCGCGCGGCGCTGGCGCCTGAGAAGCGGGCGGTGGTGTTCATGCTGGGGACAGGCCTGGCGGTGACGCTGTTCGTGGACGTGGTCGTGCTGGGCGGCGACCGCATGAACACGATCTTCAAGCTGTATATGCAGGTCTGGATGCTGTTCAGTATCGCCGCGGCGGCGGCCCTGGCCTGGGCTTGGGCCGCGCAGCCGCGCTGGCCCGTGGCCTGGCGCAGCGGCTGGTCGGCGGTGCTGGTGGTGCTGGTGGCGGCGGCGGCGTTGTACACGGTCACGGCGGCCGGGGCCAAGATGCGCGACCGCTTCATCGCCTACGCGGCGTCGCCGGAGGGCGCCGGCTGTCAGCCGATCCCGGGGATGGCGCTGCCCTACACCCAGGGCGCGCCGGCGGACGAGCAGCCGCGCGGCCTGAATGGCCTGGCTTACATGACCGTCAGCGCCTATTGCGACAAGGGGTTCTTCCTGCCGCTGGCGTACGATTACGACGCCATCCGCTGGCTGCAGGCCAACGTCCAGGGCTCGCCCGTGATCGTCGAGGCCCAGACCTTTGATCTCTACCGCCTGTCCAGCCGCTATGCCTGGAACACCGGCCTGCCCAACGTGGTCGGCTGGGACTGGCATCAGCGCCAGCAGCGCGGCGCCGGCCCCACCGGGTTTATCACCGAGCGCGGCGTGCAAGTGACCGAGTTCTATCTGACCGTGGACGAGGCGGCGGCCGAGGAATTCCTGCGCGAGTACGACGTGCGCTACATCATCGTCGGTCCGATGGAGCGGGCGTACTATCCGGACACCGGCCTGGCGAAATTCGAGACCCTGGCCGCCGCCGGCCGCCTGGAGCGCGTGTACACCAATCCCGGAGTCACCGTGTATGCGGTGCCCGCGCCCCCGGCTGACCAGGGCGAGCGGGTCCCTTTCGACGCGGCTGAGACGAGTTGGGTGAAATAGAGCCGCTGCCTTTGGCACCAGGAACGCCTATGCCTGAACTCCGCTTTGACACCTACTACAAGTACGCCGACCTGACCGCGCTGCTGCAGGACTTCGCCGCTCGCTACCCGGCCCTGTGCCGGGTGACCTCGATCGGCCGCAGCCACGAGGGCCGCGACCTCTGGCTGGTGACGGTGACCAACACGGCCACCGGCCCGGACACCGATAAGCCCGCCTTCTGGGTGGACGCCAACATCCACGCGACGGAGGTCTCGCCGTCCACGTGCGCGCTGTACGCGCTCAACAAGGTGCTCACCGGCTACGGCACCGACGCGCCGATCACGCGCCTGCTGGACACGCGCGTCCTGTACGTGGTGCCGCGCTTCAACCCGGACGGCGCCGAGCTCTACCTGGACGAGCGCCACCGCCGCGTCCGCTCCAGCACGCGCCTGTATCCGCTGGCCGAGCCGCAGGACGGCCTGCACGAGGGCGACGCGGACGGCGACGGCCGCATCCTGATGATGCGCGTGCCGGACCCCAACGGCCCGTGGAAGGCCCACCCGGACGAGCCGCGCCTGCTCGTGCCGCGCGCCGCCGACGGCTCCGACAGCGGCCCGTACTACCGCTTCCTGCCGGAAGGCACCGTGCGCAACTACGACGGCGTCCACATCAAGGTGGCGCCCAAGCCGGAGGGCCTGGACCTCAACCGCAACTTCCCGGTGGAGTGGGCGTTCGAGAGCGAGCAGAAGGGCGCCGGCCCGTATCCCGCCAGTGAGCCGGAGGTGCGCGCCGTCGTCCAGTTCATCGTCGATCACCCTAACATCACGGGCGCGATCACGTTCCACACCTGGAGCGCCGTCTATCTGCCGCCTTACAGCGCCCATTCGGACGAGCACTTCCCGACCGACGACCTGTGGACGTATCAGGAGATCGGCAAGCAGGCCACCCGGCTCACCGGCTACCCGGCCGTCTCGGTCTTCCACGAGTTCAAGTACCACCCCAAAGAAACCATGAAGGGTGACTTCGACGGCTGGCTGTATGACCATCTGGGCGTGTACGCCTGGACGTGCGAGCTGTGGAGCCCGGAGAAAGAGGCCGGCATCGACCTGACCAAAGGCCCGAACGGCAAGGGCGGCTCGCGCTACATCGAGTGGACACGCCAGCACCCGGTGGAAGAGGACCGGCAGCTGCTCAAGTGGAGCGACGAGGTCCTGGGCGGGCGCGGCTTCGTGAACTGGTACGCCTTCCAGCACCCGCAGCTGGGGCCGGTGGAGTTGGGCGGCTGGGACATGGACCTGATGTGGCGCAACCCGCCGCCGCAGCTTCTGGAGAAGGAGATCGCGCGGCACGCCGACTTCATCATCTGGCATGCCCTGATCTCGCCGCTGTTGGAGTTCCGGGATGTGACGGTGACGCCGCTGGGCGAGGGCGCCTACCACCTGCGCGCCATCGTCCAGAACACCGGCTGGCTGCCGACGGCGGTCACGACCCGCGCCGCCGAGAAGAAGCTGGTGCGGCCGCTGGAGGTGACGCTGTCTCTGCCGGCCGGCGTGACCCTGGTCAGCGGTGAGCGGCGCGTGGAGGCCGGCCAGCTCACCGGCCGCGCCCTCAAGCTGTACGCCGATTTCTGGGCGCCTGACCCGACCACCGACCGCGCCAAAGTGGAGTGGGTGGTGCGGGCTCCGGCCGGGAGCGCCGTCACTATCACGGCCAAGCATCCGCGCGCGGGCACGCTGACGCGCACGGTGACGCTGGCCTGAACGGGAGCGCATGTCCGATCCGCTGGCTTTCTTCGCCTGGTATGTGGCCGTCAGCGCGGCCGGCCTGCTGGCCCTGCCGCTCGGCTTCCGGCTGTTCCGCTGGCTGCCGGACCGCGGCTTTGCGCTGGCGCGGCCGCTCGGCCTGTTGACGGCCGGCTACGTCTTCTGGCTGCTGTGCACGCTCGGCTTCCTGCGCAACGACGCGGCCGGCGTGGTGATCGCGGCCGGCCTGGTGCTGGCGGCCGGGGCGGCCTGGCTCGGGCGCGCCGGCCTGGCCGATCTGTGGGCGTGGCTGCGCGCGCAGTGGGGCTATGTCGTGGGCGTCGAGGTCGTCTTCCTGGCGGCCTTCGCGCTCTGGGCCTGGGTGCGCGCCCACAATCCTGAAATCCTGGGCACCGAGAAGCCCATGGAGTTCATGTTCATCAACGCCATCCTGCGCAGCCCGGCCTTCCCGCCCAACGACGCCTGGCTGTCTGGCCACGCCATCAGCTACTACTACTTCGGCTACGTGCTGATGGCGGCGCTGATCCGCGTCACCGGCGTGGCCGCGGCGGTGGGCTTCAACCTGGGCCTGGCGCTGCTCTTCGCGCTGGCGGCCACCGGCGCGCTGGGCGTGGCCGCCAACCTGATGGCGCTGGTTCCGGCGCAGGCCGGCGGCCGGACGCCGGACGCCCGCCGGGGTCCTTCGCCCTTGGCCCTGCGCCGCTCTTTCTGGCCGGCCCTGCTGGCCCCGCTCATGATCGTGGCGGCCGGCAACTACTACGGCGTGCTCGGCCTGCTGCACGCCAACGGCCAGCTGGCCGACACGCAGATCCCGGCCGTCTGGTACGACTTCGGCGACACCGCCACCGGGCAGGCGCCGGGCGTGCGCGCCGGCCTGGTCAACCTGTGGCGCTGGCTGGACCTGAAGTTCCTGCAGCCGCCGCCGCCGGCCGCGCGCGCCGAGTTCGACTGGGCGCTGGGCAACTGGTTCTTCGCGGCGCGGGTCACGCACGACAAGAACCTGCTCGGCCAGGAGACCGAAGCCATCACCGAGATGCCGGCCTTCTCGTTCGTGTTGGGCGACATGCACCCGCACGTGCTGGCGCTGCCCTTCGTGTTCCTGTCTTTGGCGCTGGGCCTCAACTGGCTGCTCTGGGCGCGGGGCCTTCCCTCTCCAGTCTCTGGTCTCGAATCAGCGCCTGCGTCGCACTCTTGGAAACTGGGGGTTAGGGATTTGGGGTTTAATCTCCGCCCGCTCCTGCCAGATCTGTTGGTTTCCGCCCTGCTGCTCGGCGGCCTGGGTTTCCTCAACACCTGGGATTTCCCGATCTATCTGTTCGTGGTCGGGCTGGCCTTGGCGCTCGGCCTGGGCTCGGCCTGGGGGTGGTCTGGCCTGCTGCAGCGCTGGACGGGCGTGGCCGCCTTCGCACTCATCCTGGCCGGCGCGGGCGTGGCGCTCTATCTCCCGTTCTACCTGTCCTTCACCTCGCAGGCCGGCGGGCTGCTCCCGAACCTGGTCTACCCCACGCGCTTCCAGCAGACGGCCGTGATGTTCGCGCACGTGCTGATCGGGGCCGTGGTCTGCCTGGGCTGGCTGGCCATCCGCGGGCGGGCGGCGCTGGACCGCCGGGCGGCGGCCTGGGCCGGCGGCGGCCTGCTGGCGGCCCTGATCCTGGTGGCCATGACGCTGGCGGTGGCCGCCTGGTTCAGCCCGGCCCTGGCCGGTGTTGTGGACTCGTTCATCGCGCCGCTCTCGCGCAATGCAGCCCTGAGTCTGACGCTCCAACGCCGGCTGGTAGACTCGTTCACCACGCTCCTGCCGGCCGCGATGGTGGGCCTGTGCGCGGGCCTGGCGGTGGGCGCCTTGCGCCAGCGCGGCGGCGCGGACGGGCCGGTGGACCCGGCGCGTGTTCAGGCGGCCGAGTTGGTGCAGTCGCCGGCGGTCCTGTTCATGCTGGTGCTTCTGACCACGGGTGCGCTGCTGCTGGTCGGCCCGGAGTTCGTGTATCTGCGCGACAATTTCGGCACGCGCATGAACACCATCTTCAAGTTCTATTTCCAGACCTGGGTGCTGTGGGGACTGGCCGCCGCCTTCGGGCTGCGCCTGATCTGGGACCTGGCGCGGCCGGTCGTGCGCGGCGCGGTCTGGGCCGGCCTGGCGCTGGCGATCGCGGCCGGGCTGCTCTACACCTACCCGGCGCTGCTCAGCAAGACCAACCGTTTCGCCGGCCCGGCCACGCTGGACGGCCTGGCCTACTTCGCGCAGCAGTATCCCAATGACTGGGCCGCCATCCAGTGGCTGCAGGCCAACGTGGCCGGCGCCCCGGTGCTGGCCGAGGGCATCGGCGGCCAGTACTGGATTGAGGGCCGCTTTTCACGCATCTCGATGGCCACCGGCCTGCCGACCGTGATGGGCTGGCCCGGCCACGAGGGTCAATGGCGCGGGCGCTACTTCGAGCGTGTCGCCGAACGCGAAGGCGCCATCCAGCAGCTCTACCAGGCCCGCGATTGGGCGGCCGCCCAGGAACTGCTGTCCCGTTACGGCATCGAGTATGTCCTGGTCAGCGACCTGGAGCGCCAGAAATACCGCGGCGTCTACCAGCCCAAGTTCGAACAATTCATGCGTCTGGTCTTTGAGGCCGGCGATGTGAAGATTTATCAACGCCTCGACGACGGTTCCTGAGAAAAGGGTGATCCGTGGCCCTCACACATTCGCAACCCGCCGCCCGCCGCCTGCCGCAGTGGGCGGCCGCCCTGACCGTGGAGAACGCGCTCTATGCCGCGGTCTTCCTGCTGGCCGTGGCCCTGCGCTTCGGCGGGCTGGGCGCGCATCCGCTGAACGAGGCTGAGGCGCGCGAAGCTCTGAGCGTCTGGCGCTTTGTGCGCGGCCTGCCGGAGGCTGCCCAGCCGGCCAGCCCGGCCTACTTCTTTTTTACGGCCATCCATTTCCTGATCTTTCCGCCGGGCGAGTGGGCGGCGCGGCTGGCCCCGGCCCTGGCCGGGTCGCTGCTGGTGCTGCTGCCCTGGTTCTTCCGGGATTGGCTGGGACGCTGGGGGGCGCTGGTGGCGAGCGGATTGCTGGCGGTGTCCAGCAGCCTGATCGCGGCCTCGCGCGGGGCCGACGGAACGCTGCTGGCGTTGCTGGCCTGGGGCCTGGCCCTGGCGCTGCTGCGGCGTTTCGCCGCGGGTGGTTCGGCCAACTGGGGGATCGGCGCGGCGGTGGCGCTGGGCGTGGGTCTGGCTGGCGGCGGTTCGTTCCTCACCGGCCTGCTCGTGATCGGCCTGATGACGCTCGTGGTGGCGCGCACCCAGGCGGCCGAGGGCTGGGATTGGTCCAGCCTGGCCGACCGATTGCGCCAGGAGCGGACGGCGCTGCTGTTAGCCGGCGCGCTCAGCGGCGTGCTGGTCGCCACGGTCGGGCTGACGTACCGCGCCGGGCTGGGGGCGCTGGCCGGCAGCTGGCTCAACTGGCTGACGGGCTTCGCGGTCACGGCGGCCGGGCGCTCGGCCTTTGCCATCCCCGTCTTCCTGCTGACCTATGAGCCGCTCATCCTGGTCTTCGGCCTGCTCGGCCTGGGGCGCGCCTTCTTCAAGGGCGACCTGGTCGGCCAGATCCTGGGCGGTCTGACGCTGATCGCGCTGCTGTTCGCGCTTTTCTACAGCGGCCGGACCCTGTTCGACAGCGTCTGGGTGGTCACGCCGCTGGCGCTGCTGGCGGCCCGCACCCTGGCGGCCCTGGCGGATGAGTTGTTTGCGCCGGCGGAGTGGCCGCTGGCGGCGGCCCTGACCGGCGTCTTAACGGCGCTGGTGGTCTTTGCGGCCCTCAACGTCGTGCGCTACGTGGACCAGGCGCGCTACACGCCGGCGCTGCAACAGCTGGATCTGGTAGCCTGGGTGCGGACTTCGCCCAGCCTGCTGTTGGCCGTCCTGGCCGTGGCCGTGGCCGGCCTGGTGACCTACCTGTTCGGGGTCGGCTGGTCCATGCGCGCCGCCCTGGGGGGGAGCCTGCTGACCGGCGTCGGCGCCCTGTTGTCTTTCACCCTGGCCGCCGGCTGGGGCCTGGCCCAGACGCGGCCGACCGAGCCGGGGGAGGTGTGGTGGGCGCGGCCGACCGCCGACGACGTTTGGCGCCTGACGAGCACCTTGGCCGACCTCTCCAATTTCTCCGTCGGCGAGCCGTATGAGATCGAGGCCACCCTCCAGGCCGACCCAAACGGCGCGCTGGCCTGGGCCTTGCGGGACTTCACCAAGACCACGTTTGTGGACGAGCTGGGCGCCTTCATCGAAAGCCCGGTCGTCATCACGCCCGAGGCCGCCCAGAACCCGGCGCTCGGCTCGGCCTATGTGGGCCAGCCTTTCACGGTAGCCCGCTTCTGGTATCCTGAGAACCTGTTCTGGCACGAGCAGATCGACTGGCTGGTCTTCCGCCGCGCTCCGAGCGAGTCTGAGCGCCTGATCTTGTGGGTGCGCCAGGACGTCCAGCAGCTCCGCTCCGCCCAGCCGTAAGCCGCGGCGAGTGAGATGACGTTGCCTTCCATTATCGCGATTGACGGCCCGGTTGCCTCGGGCAAGACCTCGGTCGGCAAGCAGCTGGCCGAGAAACTCGGCTACCTGTTTTTCGACACCGGCGTCCTTTACCGGGCGATGACGTACCTGGCCCTGCGGGACCGGGTGGCGCTGGACGACCCCGAGGCGCTGGCGCTGTACGTGGTGCGCGCCCACGTCGACGTGCAGCCGCCAGCCGATGATCAGCGCGACGGCCGCGACTGCACGGTGCTGACCGAAGGGGACGAGGACATCACCTGGGAGCTGCGCAAGAAAGAGGTCGAAGACAACGTCTCGCTGGTGGCGGCCGTGCAGGGCGTGCGCCGCGTGCTCACCGGCCAGATGCGCCGCATCGGCCTGCGCGGACGGGTGGTGATGGTGGGCCGCGACGTCGGCACCGTCATCCTGCCCGAATCCGACTGCAAGATCTTCCTGACCGCGTCGGTGGAGACGCGCGCCCGGCGGCGCTATGCCGAGGCCGCCGCGCGCCGCAGCGCCGGCGCCGTCAACGACACGCGCACCTACGCGGACATCCTGGCCAACCTGCGCGAGCGGGACCGCATCGACACGTCGCGGGCGATGGCCCCGCTGCGCCCGGCCGACGACGCCTTCGTCCTCGACACGACCGACCTCGACATGCCGGGCGTGCTCACCGCCATCGAAGCCGTGCTGACCGACCTGGCCGGCGCGGGCGCGTAAGCCCTTCGGCCGCGATGGGACAGACCGCCGCGCCCGACGCGGACTTCTGGTTCAGCCTGGATCGCCTGGTGGCCGAACGCTCCCTGGTCATCGACCGGCCGCGCGGTTCGGCCCATCCCCGTTTCCCGGACACACGCTATCCCCTGGACTATGGCTACCTGGCCGGCACCACGGCCGGCGACGGCGCCGGTATCGACGTGTGGGTGGGGAGCCTGGCCGCCCGCACCGTCACGGCCGTCGTCGGCTGCGTGGACGCGCTCAAGGGCGACGCCGAGCTCAAGCTGCTGGTGGCTTGCACGCCGGCTGAGGCGCGCCTGATCCGGGCCTTCCATCAGTCCGGCAGCCAGACCGCTTTGCTCGTGGAACGGCCGGCGGCCGTTGTACAATAGCCCCCGTGACCCGCGACGCCCAAACCCTGCCCACAACCGCCGCCGCCGCCCGACCCGCCTACGACCATGCCCGCCTGGAGCCCCGGCGGCGCGTCCTGCGCTGGCTGATCCGCAACATCGGCTGGCGCTTCCTGGCGCGCATCGATTACGACCGCATCGCCGGCCTCGAGCACCTGCCGCGCAACGGGCCGGCGATCATCATGATCAACCACATCGCCTTCCTGGACCCGGTGGTGGTGCTCGGCAATCTGCCGCGCAACATCGTGCCGCTGGCCAAGGCCGAAGTCCACGCCCTGCCGGTGTGGGGCTTCTTCACGCGCTTGTGGGACGTCATCCCGGTGCATCGGCATGAGCTGGACCGCCGCGCGCTGGAGCGGGCGCTGGCGGTGCTGGCGGCCGGCGAGGTCCTGCTGATTGCGCCGGAGGCCACCCGGCACGCCGCCCTGGAGCAGGCCAAGGAGGGCGTGGCCTACATCGCCCACAAGAGCGGCGCGCCGATCGTGCCCACCGCCGTCTATCACACGCCCGGTTATCCCACGCTCGTCGGTCCGTGGAATTCCGGCTGGCCGGGCGCGTACTTCGAGATGGGGCGGCCGTTCCGTTTTAAGCCCGTGTCCGGCCGCTTGCCGCGTGAACGCCTGCGCCAGATGACGGACGAGGCCATGTACGTGCTGGCCGCGCAACTGCCCGCGCATCGGCGCGGCTATTACGCCAACCTGGCCCAAGCGACCACCGAGACGCTCGAGTTCGTGTGACCGCCCACCGGCGTCGTCCTGCGGCCGCCCTCCCGGCGCTCGGGCTCAGCCTCGGCCTGCTCCTGCTGTCTGCGTGTCAACCCGCCATGCCCGCCTCACGCCCCGCCGATTTCGCCGTGGTCTACGAGTGGCAGGAGGGCAGCCTCCCGCCGCCCTACCACTACGCGTACACCCTCCGCATTGGTCCCGGCGAGAGCGGGAGCATCGCTTATCAGCCTGACTACGCCTTCAGCAATCCGCCGGTGTGGACCGAGCCCCTGGCTCTGAGCGCGGCCGACCTGGACGCGCTGTATGCCCTGGCCGTGGCGCGCGGCGTGCTGCGCGAGCGCTGGGCCGACGTGGACGACCCGCCCGTGGGCGGTGAAGTGGAGTGGGCCGAGATCACGGTAGACGGCCGCGTGTACGCGCTCCCGGCCCACGTCTCCGCCGCCGACCAGGAGGCCGTCCAGGCTGTCTACGCCGCCATCCGCGCGCTGGTGCCGGCGGCGATCTGGGAGAAGCTGGAAGCCCAGCGCCAGGCGTACATGGACGCGCACCCCTGAACCAGGAGGGCTGGCATGAACCCCGTTGAGACCGCGGCCCCGGCGGCGGCCAAGTCGGCGGCCCGCCACGCCTGGCTCACCGCGCGCGTCATCGGCGAGACGGTGGCCGGCTTTGGGGGGCTGGCCGCGCTGGCCAACTGGCTCGGGCCGCAGTTCGGCGCGGGCGGGCTGGTCTCGCTCGCGTATGCCGGCGTGCTGCTGGCCCAGGGCCTGCTGCTCCAGCGCATCTACATCGTCGCGCACGAGGCCGCGCACAAGAAGATCGCGCCGCGCCGCCCGCTGCTTAACGACGGGCTCGGCCAGGCGCTGCTGTTGACCATCCTGGTGCCGCTGCAGATCTATCGCAAGATCCACGTCTTCCACCACGGCTTCAACCGGCGCGACCACAACACCTCGGCCCTGGATGTCTTCGTCTCGCCCTGGCCGGTGACGCCGCTGGTGCGCGCTGTCGGCTACACGTTGTGGTACCTGGGCATCTTCGCCGGCGGCTGGTTCCTGCACTCGCTGGTCTCGATCGTGCTCTTTCTGGGTATGCCGACACCCCAAGCCCAGCGGATATCGCCGGCTTTCAGAAACTGGAACGGGCGGGACCGCCTGATCGCGTGGGCGCAGTTCCTGGCCGGCGTGGCCTTCCACCTGGCCGTGGCCGCGCTGGGGGGCGGGCGCGTCTGGCTGTTCACCCTCGGCTTGCCGCTGCTGGCTTTCGCCTGGATCTGGTCGCTGCTGGTCTACGTCTTCCACTATCACACCACGCTCGGCGCGCAGGTGCGCTTCAACGTGCGCGCCATCCGCAGCGCCGGCTTCTTCCGCTGGCTGCTGCTCAATTTCAACGAGCACGCCACGCACCACATGTACCCCAATCTCCCGTGGTACGAGCTGCCGGAACGGCACGCCGAACTGCCGGGGCCGTTCGCCGAGAAGAACCAGACCGCCGGGTCCCTGTGGCGGGCGGTGCTGAACCAGCTCCACGGCCCAACCGTGGTGTACGTCCGGGACGCCGACCCGACACCGCACCTGTTCGTGCACTGGGAAGACTGAGCCCGGCGGCGCGGCCCGAGACCCCATGCCCGTGCTCATCCGCCCGGCGCGGCCCGCCGATGCGCCGGCGCTCTTGGACGTGAAGCGCCACCTGCGCCTGCCGGCCGACCCCGGCCAGGCCCCGCGCGGCGGCTTCCTGCTCGGGACGACCCTGGCCCAGTACGCCTACTTCATCGAACACGACGACGTGCTGGTGGCCGCCGACGACGCCGCCGGCCGGGTGGCGGGCTTCTCGATCGTGCTCGGACACGCCTCGGTCCTGAGCAGTGACCTGTGGCAGCGCGCCCAGCGGGCCCGCTGGGACGCGACTTTTCTCGGGACGCTGGGCGGCGATATCGCGGGCCGGCCCTTCGCCTTCTACGAGCAGCTGGGCTGCCTGCCGGATGACGCCAGCCGTGTCTTCGCCAAATACCTGGCCTTCGCCAGCGTCCACCGGGCGCTGGCCGTCTATCCGAGCCTGATCACGACGATCCTGCGCGTCCCCGTCTATAATCGGGCGGCGCTGCCGTTCCTGGAAGTGGCCGGCTTCACGGCCGTCGGCTGGATTGCCGAGCACTATCCGGAGGTGGGCCGGATTGAGTCCGAGATCTATCACCTGGACGCGGTCGAGTTCCGGCGCCGGTTGGAACGGCCGGACTTCCGGGCTTTCCTGGCGCGGGCCCGGCGTCAGGGTTACCTGGACCAGGCGTTGCTGGAGCATGAGGCGTGGCCGACCTGACTTTTCACGAGACTGAGCCTAAAACCTACGCCGGCCTGATCCAGGCCGTGGCCGCGGAGTCGCTGGCCGCCGCGCTGGGCTTGCGCCCCGGCGACGAAGTCCTGGCCGTCAACGGCCAGCCGGTCGAGGATGTCATCGACGTGCAGTTCTACGCGGCCGAGGACGAGGTCGAGATCGAGTACCAGCGTGACGGCGGCCGGTCAGTCGCGCGCGGCTGGCGTTCTGCTGGCCAGCCGCTCGGCCTGGAGTTCGTCCACCCCACCTTTGATATCGACATCCGCCGCTGTAACAACCTGTGCCCGTTCTGCTTCGTCCTGCAGACCGCGCCGCGCATGCGCCGCACGCTCTACATCAAGGACGACGACTACCGTTACTCGTTCCTGTACGGGCACTTCGTCACCCTCACCAACTTGAGCGAGCGGGATTGGCGCCGCATCGACGCGCAGCGCCTCTCGCCGCTCTACGTCTCGGTCCACTCCACCGACCTGGAGAACCGCCGCGCCTGCCTGGCGAACAAAAACGCGCCTGACGTCCTGGAGCAGTTGCGCTGGCTGGCGGAGCGCGGGATCGAGGTCCACACCCAGCTCGTGGTCACGCCCGGCCTGAACGACGGCCCCTACCTGGAGAAGTCGGTGCGCGACCTGGCCGCGCTGTACCCGGCCGTGGCCTCGGTGAGCGTGGTGCCGGTGGGCCTGACCAAACACCACAAGTACGGGCGCCGGCCGCACACCGTGGAGGAGGCCCGCGCCGTGCTGCAGGCCGTGCGCGGCTGGCAGGCCGAGTATCGCCAGCGGCTGGGCGTGGGCTTCGTCTATCCCACCGACGAATGGTTCCTGCAGACTGGGACGCGCCTCCCGGCCAGGAAGTATTACGACGGCCTGGCGTTGCAGGAGAACGGCCTCGGCCTGGTGCGGGACTTTCTGGACGAGTGGCGGCGTTCCAAGAGAGAAATTAGAGATGGGAGACTAAGAGGACAGTCTCCAGTCCCCCATCTCCAGCTTCGCACCGCCACCCTCGCCACCGCCACCCTCTTCGCGCCGACGCTGGAGAAAGCCGCCCGGGAGTTCGACGCTCTGGCCGGGACGCGCCTCCAGGTCAGCCCGATCCTCAACGAGCGGTTGGGCCACACCATCACGGTCGCTGGGCTGCTCATGGGCCAGGACGTGCTCGCGCAGCTGCAGGGCCGCGACCTGGGCGAGTTTGTGGTGCTGCCGCGCGTGATGTTCGACCACCCGGACGGGATCAGCCTGGACGACGTGCCGCCGCTGGCGATCGCGCAGGCGCTGGGCAAGCCGGTCTTCCTGGCCGATGCGTTGGGCGACGTGCTGGACGCCTTCACCGGTCGGAACGTCCTGGCTTTCGACCCGGCCCGGCCGGAGGCCGCCCCGCAGCCGATGAAGGCCGGCGGCTGGTCGGTGGAGAAGTATCTGTGACGGCCGCCGCGCCGCGATGAACGCCTACCTCGCCCTGCTGCGCCGCCAGCCTCAATTCCGGCTGCTGTGGCTGGCTCAGCTCGTCAGCCTGCTGGGGGATTGGTTCAGCGCCATCGCCACGGTGATGCTGGTCAACCGCTACACCGACTCCAGCCTGGCCGTCGGCGGCCTGTTCCTGGCCCGCTCGCTGCCGCCGTTCCTGGTCGGCCCGCTGGCCGGGCTGGCCGCGGACCGCTTCAGCCGGCGCACGATCCTGGTGACCGCCGACCTGCTGCGCGCCGTCATCGTCCTTGGCTTCCTTTTGGTGGATGGCCCCGACCGGGCCTGGCTGCTCTACGCGCTCACCGCCGCGCAGTTCATGGTCTCGGCCTTTTTCGAGCCGGCCCGCGCCGCGCTGGTGCCCAGCGTCGTGCCCGCCGACGATCTGCTCACCGCCAACGTCCTGTCCAGCGTCACCTGGTCCGCGATGCTGTCCCTCGGCGCAGCCGTGGGCGGCCTGGTGGCGGCGCTGCTCGGCGCGCCGGCCGCCCTGGTGATCGACGCGTTGAGCTTCGTGATCTCGGCTGTCCTGATCAGCCGCCTCGCGGCCCCGCCGCGGCCCACGCTGCACACGCACGCCGGCGGCTGGACCGACCTGCTGGCCGGCTGGCGCTACGTCCGCACGCACGTTCACATCGGCGTGACCGCGCTGGTGAAAGGGCTGGGGCAGCTCGGCAGCGTAGACGTGCTGGCCGCCGTCTATGCGCGGCGCGTCTTCCCGCTGGACGCGGACGGCGGCGCGGCGCTCGGCCTGATGCTGGCCTTCATGGGGGTGGGCACCGTGCTCGGCCCGCTCCTGGGCGACCGTCTGCACGACGGCAGCGCGCGCAGCCTGCAGCGCTGGATCGCGGGCGGCTATGCCCTGTCGGCCTCCGGCTGGCTGCTGGTGGGGCTGGCGCCGTCGCTGCCGGTGGCGCTGGCCGGCTGGGTGCTGCGCGGCATGGGCGGCTCGATCAACTGGACGTACAGCGATGTGCTCCTGCAGTTGAAAGTGCCCAACCATGTGCTCGGCCGCGTGTATGCGCTGGACCTGGCGTTTTTCACGCTGGTCGCGTCGCTCGGAGTCTGGTCCAACAGCCTGCTGCTGGACCGGCCGGCCGCCGACCCGCGCCAGGTGGCGGTCTGGCTGGCGGCGGCGGCGCTGGCGGCGCTGGCGGCCTGGGCGACGGCGCTGCGCGTCACGGGCGGCCCAGCCTCGGCCGGGCAGGCGGCCTCTGGCCGGGCCGCGCCCGGGTAGGTCAGGTTTCCCAATTGCACGCGCCGCCCTGGATGCGGTATAAGTAAGCCAAGAGCCGGCCGTTTTGGTCAGGCACAGCGGAGGTGACTATCGGGTAAATCACGCACGGGGAAGATGAGCGCATGGTCCCAGCGCCGACGCGCTCTTTTGGCGCGTCGGTGGCATCCGCAGGCTGCCGGTGAGCGTTGCTCATCGCTGGGATAACGAGGTGGCGGTTCCTGCCGCAGGGCAGGGTTAAGGCGGAGCGTGCAGCGCTTCGGCCGAAAAGCGAGGGTTCAGCGGAAGCCGCCGGGGTCCAGCCACGACCCCTATCTTTTCCCCCAACGGACGTCCTCGTCCCAACAAGTCTGCCCCATAAGCCCGTCGGCGACGGCGGGATAAAGGGCGGGCGGTGGCGCCCAGGTTTCAGATTGGAAGACAGCGGCCGGCCCAGGCGGCGGGCGTTGTCTTCACCTGCGACCTGCCAATCCAAAGTAATCGCTCCACTCACTAGGAGACACTGCCATGTGCGGCATCGTCGGTTATTTGGGCGCGCGTGAAGCCGCCCCGCTGATTGTGGAAGGCCTGCGCCGTTTGGAATATCGCGGCTATGACTCGTCCGGCGTGGCCGTCCTCAAAGACGGCCAGATCCAGGTGCGACGCGAGGTGGGCAAACTCAGTGGTCTGGCGCAGATGCTGACCCAGGAGCCGGTCGCCGGCCACGTCGGCATCGGGCACACCCGGTGGGCCACCCACGGCGCGCCGTCGCGGCGCAACGCCCATCCCCACTTCGGCTCCACGGGCGAGGTCGTCGTCGTGCACAACGGCATCGTCGAGAACTTCCTCGAGCTCAAGGCCGAGTTCCAGGCCGAGGGCATCCAGTTCAACTCGGACACCGACACGGAGACCATCGTCCACCTGGTGGAAAAGCACCTGGCGCTGGGTCACTCGCTGGAGGAGGCCGCCCGGCGCTCGTTTGCGCACCTGAAGGGCGCGCACGCCATCGTCGTCATGTCCACGCGCGAGCCGGACAAGCTGGTCTGCACGCGCATTGGCAACGCCGGCGGCGTCACGCTCGGCCTGGGCCAGGACGAGATGTTTATCGCCTCGGACATGCCCGCCATCCTGGAGCACACGCGCCGGATGGTCTTCCTCGAGTCGCGCCAGATGGCCGTGGTCACCCGCGCCGGCTACCGCGTGACCACGCTGGACGGGGCGCCCGTCCAGCCGGAAGTGCATGTCATCCCCTTCGACGCTGTCTCGGCCGAGAAGGGCGAGTACAAGCACTTCATGCAGAAGGAGATCCACGAACAGGCGCGCGCCGTGACGGACACCCTGCGCGGCCGGATCGACTTCACCACCGGCGCGGTCAGCCTGCCGGAGCTGAACCTGACGCCCGAGCGCGCGCGCCAGATCGACAAGATCGTCATCGTCGCCTGCGGCACGTCTTACTACTCCGGGCTGGTGGGGCGCAACTACTTTGAGCGGATCGCGCGCCTCCCGACCACGGTCGAGATCGGCTCGGAGTTCCGCTACGCCGACCCGCTCATCGACAGCCGGACGGCGGTGCTGGCCATCACCCAGTCCGGCGAGACCGTGGACACGCTGGCGGCCATGGAAGAAGCGCGCGGGAAGGGCGCGCTGGTGTGGGCGATCGTCAACAACGTCGGCTCGGAGGCGCGCCGCGTTTCAGACGGCTACATCGTCATGCAGGCCGGACCCGAGATCGGCGTGGCCTCCACCAAAGCCTTCACCACCTCCATCGTGGACCAGTTCCTGCTGGCCGTCTACCTGGCCCAGCTGCGCGGGATCAAGGTCAACGGCCAGGCGCGCGTGCAAGACCTGGCCCACCTGCCGGACCTGATCGGCCAGGTGCTGGACCGCGAGCCGGCCGTGCAGGCGCTGGCCGAGGAGTTGTTTGAGAGCCGCAACGCCCTGTACCTGGGGCGCGGCGCGCAGATGCCGATCGCGCTGGAGGGCGCTCTCAAGTTGAAGGAGATTTCGTACATTCACGCCGAGGGCTATCCGGCCGGCGAGATGAAGCATGGGCCGATCGCGCTGATCGACCGCGAGCTGCCGGTGGTGGCGCTGTGCCTGCGGGACGCCGTGTGGGACAAGATGATCTCGCAGGTCGAGCAGGCCAAAGCGCGCGGCGGCAAGGTGATCGCGCTGGCCACCGACGGCGACGACTTGATCGCGGCGAAGGCCGACCGCGTGCTGTGGCTGCCGCCGGCCGCGCCGCTGCTGGCGCCGGTGCTCACCGTGATCCCGCTGCAGTTGCTGGCCTACCACATCGCCGTGCGGCGCGGCACCGACGTGGACCAGCCGCGCAACCTGGCCAAGAGCGTCACGGTCGAGTGAGCGCCGGTGTTTGACTAATCGCTAGAGTGCCCGCCTCCGGTGCAGCCCGACACCGGAGGCGGGTTGTTTGGCGGGACAGCGCGTCGGGCGCAGCGGAGGCGCGGCCGCCGGGGGCGCAACGCAATTCCGCTAACGGCTGGCCGCGGGTGGCTGCGGCCGCCGCGCGTTCGCTTCAGACCTTCTTCGGTTGTCGCCGCCGATAAGCCTTGATCCAGCGGCGACTGTCCGGATCGCGGCCCAGGCAAAGATCGGTGGCCAGCACGGCGGCGCTCACTTCCTGGATCAGCGGGTTCGTGATCGGGCAGGTCACACCGGCCTGCAGGGCCAACGCCATGAAGGCGGCGTTGATGTATTTGCGGTCCGGCAGGCCGTGGGAAACGTTGCTGGCTCCCAGCGTCACGTTCACGCCGAACTCGCGCACCACCAGCTCAATCGTCTGCAGTGTCACCCTGGCCGCGCGGCTGTCCGCGGCGAGGGCCATCGCCAAGGGATCGATCACAACGTCTTCCGCCGCCAGGCCGAGCTGGCCGGCCCGGTTCAGGATCTTCTCGGCCACCTTCACGCGCGCCTCCGGCGTCGGCGGAATCCCGTCGTCGTCGATGCAGAGACCGATGACGGCCGCGCCATGCGCCTTTACCAGGGGCAACACGGTCTCGAGCGCGCGCGCCTCGCCGTTGACCGAATTCACCAGCGCCTTGCCGGGATAAAGCCGAAGCGCGGCCTCTAACGCCTCCGGGTTGGCCGTGTCAATCGCCAGCGGCGCCGACACGGCGGCCATGGTCGTTTCCAGGACGCGTGCCAGGAGCGCCGGCTCGTCGGCGCCCGGCACGCCCGCGTTCACGTCGAGGACGGCCGCGCCCGCCTCCACCTGGGCCAGAGCGTCACGGCGGACGGCCTCAAAATCCCCAGCCTCCAACGCCAGCAGCATCTCTTTGCGTCCGGTCGGGTTGATGCGCTCCCCAATCATAATGACGGGCCGATCTCGGCTAATTTCGACCGTGTGACCCTTGAATGTCAGGCGGGTGGTCAGGTTTGTGGCCATCGAGATCTCCTTGGGGTTGCATTAGTGTAGAGAGCGCCCGCGGCCATCCTATTGTGACAAACGTCACTTGTTGCCGGCTCCTTGATCATGAAATACTCCTGAAACAAAGCCAGGTTTTTCAACAGAAGCCAGTCTCTTTCAGCCGTCTACGTATATTCTGTCCGTCAGGATCGGCCTGAGATGAGCACAAAGACAATCCGTCCAAAGATCGGGGATGTGGCCCGTCGGGCCGGTGTCTCAGCGTCCACGGTCTCCCGGGTCCTAAACAGCACGACCCCGGTCAGCGAGGAGGTGCGCGTTCGCGTGCTGGCGTCTGTCGCCGAGCTTGGCTACACCCTGACGCCGCGCGCCCCCTCAGCCGCGCGGCAGGGCCTGATCGCGCTGCTCATTCCGGACATACTCAACCCATATTTCGCCGAAGTTGTGCGCGGCGTGCAGGATGAGATCGGTATTGACGAGTTCATGCCGATCCTGCTGGACACCATGGAAAACCCCCAGCGGGAGGAACGCTTCCTGCGCCGGCTGGCCAGCCAGCAGGTCCTGGGCGTCATCGTGCTCGGCTCGCGCATCCTGGCGACCAAAGACCTGGCCGGGATCCGCCGCTACCTGCGGGCGCCGATGGTGATGATCAACCGCTCCGTGCGGCTGTCCAACGTGGCTTGCGTCGGGGTTGACTTTCAGGCCGCCACGTACCGGACCACCTGCCATCTGCTGGACCTGCACCACACCCGCATCGCCTATCTGCCCGGTCCCGGTTCGTCGGAGACTTCCCAGGCCCGGCGCCTCGGCATCGAGGCAGCGCTGAAGGACGCGGGCCTGACGCTGCCCGCGGAATTCTGTCCCGGCGGCTTCCCCAGCGTCGACGGCGGTTTTCAGGCGATGAGCGCGCTGCTGGCTCTGCCCGTCTCGCAGCGCCCCACCGCCGTCATCGCCTACAACGATCTGATGGCCCTGGGCGCGCTGCAAGCGGCGCGCGTCCAGGGTGTGCGCGTTCCGGAGGACCTCTCCGTCATCGGCACGGATGATATTCCGATGGCCGCGCATGCCAATCCGCCGCTCACCACGATCTCCCAGCCCAAATACCATCTCGGACGCCTGGCGATGAAGACGCTCCGGCGCATGCTGCAGGATGATGCGCCGCCGGACGAGAGCTACACGCTGGTGGAAAGCGCGCTCATCGTCCGCGCCTCCACCGGCCCGGCCCCCAGCGGACATTCGGGATGACCCCCTGGCAACGCTTCGTCTGTGCGGCGCGCGGGGAGGCCCTCCCCCAGCCGCCAGTGGCCCTGATCGTGGACAGCCCCTGGCTGCCCGGCTACGCCGGCCTGAACACAGTCGATTACTTCGCGCGGAATGACGAATGGCTGCGGATCAACCTCGGCCTGCTGAGCCGCTTTCCGGACGTGGCCTGGATCCCGGGTTTCTGGGTGGAATACGGCATGGCCGCCGAGCCGTCGGCTTATGGGGCCCGCGTGCTCTGGCATCCCAAACAGCCGCCCTCCCTTGAGCCGGTGCCCGGCGGTCTGGGCGCGCTGCTGGAACTGCCGGTGCCGGACCCGCGTGAGCACGGCCTGATGCCGCTCGTCCTCAGCCGCTACTCGGATGCCGTCGCGCGGCTGGCCGCCGAAGGCGTGAGCGTCCACATGGTGGCAGCGCGCGGGCCGCTGGCCGTGGCCGGCTGGCTGCTGGGCATCACGGACTTGATGATGGCGCTCAAGACGCACCCAGCTGAGATGGAGCGCCTGCTGACGAACCTGACCACGCTCTGCATCCACTGGCTGCGCGCCCAGTTGGAGACGCTGCGTGAGCCGCAGGGGATCCTGGTGCTGGACGACCTGGCCGGCCTGATCTCGCCCAAGATGTTTGAGACCCAGGCCCGGTCGCACTTCACGCGCCTGTTCGAGGCTTTTGAGGGCCTGATCCGCGTCTACCACAACGACACGCCCTGCCCGCACCTGGTGACGCCGTTCAGCACGCTCCCCTTCGAGGTCTTCAACTTCAGCCACACCCAGGACATCGCCACAGTGGCGGCTCAGATGCCGACCAAGACCCTCATGGGGAATGTGCCGCCGCTGGATGTGATGGCGCGCGGCCAGCCGGCGCAAGTGGAAGCCTGGGCGCGGGAATGCCGCCAGAAGACCGACGACCGGCGGCTGGTCCTCTCGGCCGGCGGCGGCGTCAGCCCGGACACGCCAGCGGCCTCCCTGGACGCCCTCGTCCGCGTCGCGCAGGAAGCCCGCCATGCCTGAGACCCGCTACGTCTTCCCCGGGGCGGCGGCCCGCCGTTATCGCTTTCCAACCCACGTCAACGACCTGATCCTGGACCGGGCCGAGGCCGCCACGGCGGAGGCTTTCTTTGTGGTGCTGGCCCCGGGCGAGGCGCCGCCCCGCCACCAGCACCCGGACACGGAACAGGTCTTCTACATCCTGGAGGGCCGCGGCGTGCTGGAGATCGCCGAACCGGTCCAGCCTCTGCCGGTCCAGGCGGGTGATCTGGTCCGGGTCCCGCCCGGCGTCTGGCATCGCATCCAAGCCCAGGGCGAGGCGACCCTGCGCTACCTGTGCGTGGACTGCTTCGTCGGCGGGCGGCCGGCTCTCGAGCCGACCTGGGCTGAGCACGTCCGGGCCGTCTGCGTCCAGAACGATTGGGATTTCGATCAAGTCCAACCGCCGGCTTAAATGCGACAAGGAGGCGCCCATCGCGTCCAGTTCTACTGCGCCTGTCGGCCCCACTCAACCGAGCAGTAATTCGAGGAGAACCCATGAAACGCCAGCTGCTCTATGTCCTGACAGTCCTCGCTCTGATCGTAAGCGCCTGCGCCACCCCGACGGCCCAGCCGGCCGCCACGCAGGCCCCCCAGCCGACCGCGGCTCCGGCGGACACCCAGGCGCCTCAGCCCACCGCCGCCCCGGCCGACACTGAGGTCGCCGCCCCCGCCTACAGCGAAGCCCCCATGCTGGCCGAGTTGGTCGCGGCCGGCACGCTGCCTCCGGTCGCGGAGCGCCTGCCCGTCGAGCCCCTCGTCATCGAGCCGTTCGAAGAGGTCGGCCAATACGGCGGCGTCTGGCGCCGCGGCTTCACCGGCCCTTCGGACTACAACAACTACGTCCGGGTGATGTACGACGCGCTGGTCCGCTTCTCGCCGGACGGCAGCACCGTCGAGCCCAAGATCGCTCTGGGCTGGGAAAGCTCGGCTGACTACAAAGTCTGGACCATCCTGCTGCGCGAAGGCGCCAAGTGGTCCGACGGCGCGCCGTTCACGGCCGATGACATCCTGTGGTGGTACGACAACGTCCTGCTCAACGCGGACATCACCCCGGCGCTGCCCAAGTGGATGAAGAACGCCGACGGGTCGGTGGCCAAGGTTGAGAAGGTGGACGCGTACACCGTCCGCTTCACCTACAACGAGCCGAACAGCTTGTTCCTGTACGAGCTGGCCAACAAGGACGGCGGCGACCGCACCTTCGCGCCGTTCCTGCCCGGCCACTACCTCGCCCAGTTCCACCCCAATTTCACGCCCCAGGCCGATCTCGACAAGCTCGTGGCCGAGGCGCAGTTCAAGACCTGGGTCGAGCTGTTCGCCAGCAAGAACGCCCCATTTGAGAACCCGGACCGGCCGACCATGGCGGCCTGGGTGTCTGAGACCCGCATCAGCGACCAGATCTTCACGCTCAAGCGCAACCCGTACTTCATCGCCGTGGACACGGCCGGCAACCAGCTGCCCTACATCGACGAGCTCCGCTTCACGTTCTTCGCCGATGCCCAGGCCCTCAACCTGGCCGGCATCGCGGGCGAGCTGGACATGCAAGACCGCCACATGAACCTGATGAACTACCCGGTGCTCAAGGAAAGCGAGCAGCAGGGCAAGTACCACATCATCACCTGGCCGGGCTTTGGCGGCGCCGATGCGGTGGTCATGTTCAACCAGACCTACGTCAAGGACGAGGACCTGGGCAACCTGATGCGCACGCGCGATTTCCGCATCGCGCTGTCCTACGCCACCAATCGCAGTGAAATCCAGGAGGCGGCTTTCCTGGGCTTGGGCGAACCGCGCCAGTCCGTGGCCGCGCCCTGGCACCCGTACTACCCCGGCGACGACGTGGCCCACAAGTACACCGAGTACGATCCGGATAAGGCCAACGCTCTGCTGGACGGCATCGGGTTGACCGCGAAGGACGCGGAGGGCTACCGCCTGTATCCCGGCACCGACAAGGCCGTGACGATCGAAATCTCGGTGGTGCCGGCCTTCGGCCCGTGGCCGGATGTGGCCCAGCTGGTCGCCCAGAACTGGGAAGCGGTCGGCATCAAGACCATCGTCCAGGTCCGCGAGCGCGCGCTGCACTTCCAGATGCGCGAGAGCAATGACATCCAGACCGAGATCTGGAACCAGGACACGGGCGGCTTCCCGTTCACGGGCGCGCCCAAGTATGACCCGCGCGTCAGCCCCGGCCTGGCTTTGGCCCCGCTGACCCGGACCTGGTACAACTCCGGCGGCAAGGAAGGCATGGCGCCCACCGCCGAGCTGCAGAAGATCGTCGACATCATCGACTCAGCCAAGTCCGCCAGCCCGGACGAGCAGGTGGAACTGGCCAAAGAGCTCTACACCCACTGGGTGGACCAGGTCTATGAGGTCAGCATCCTGGGCCTGTCCCCGATGGTGCAGGGCGTGGTGGTGGTCAACAACAGCCTCCACAACATCCCCACGCAACTTGGCAACGACTGGCCGCTGCGCACGCCCGGCAACGCCCGGCCGGAGCAGTGGTTCTTCGAGCAGCCGTAACCGTTAGCGCCTGAGCGGAGGCCCCCGCGCCTGCCGGCGGGGGCCTCCCCGGCCTCGAGGAGTGTGCCGCGTGCTGCGCTTCATCGTTCAACGCCTGCTCTTGCTGCCGGTGCTGCTGTTCGTGTTCTCGGTGGTCGTGTTTATCCTGATCCAGGCGCCGCCGGGTGACTTCCTGGACAGCTATCTGGCCACGCTGGCCTCGTCGGGCTCATCCGTGGATGAGGCCCAGGTGGTGGCGCTGCGGCAGCAGTTCGGCCTGGACGAACCCGTCCATATTCAGTACCTGCGCTGGATGGAGCACATCCTTCAGGGCAATCTGGGCCTCTCGCTGGAATACCAGCGGCCCAACATAGAGCTGATCGGCGAGCGCCTGGTGCTCACCGTGCTCCTGGCCTTATTCTCGTTCGTCTTCACCTGGGCCGTGGCCATCCCGGCCGGGATCTTCTCGGCCACCCATCCGCATTCGGGTGTGGATTACATCTTTACGGTCCTGAACTACATCGGCGTGGCGACGCCCAATTTCATGCTGGCCTTGATCTTGATGTGGGTCGCCTACAGCGCCCTGGGCCTGAGCGTCACCGGCCTGTTCTCGCCGGAGTTCATCGATGCGCCGTGGGGCTGGGCGCGCTTTGTCGATCTCCTGAAACACATCTGGCTGCCCATGATCATCCTGGGCGTGGCCGGCACCGCCCGGCTGACCCGGGTCATGCGCGCCAACCTGCTGGACGAGATGACGAAGCCCTACGTGGTCACCGCCCGCGCCAAGGGCCTCTCGGAATGGCGCCTGGTGCTCAAGTACCCGGTCCGCCTGGCCCTCAACCCGCTCGTCAGCACCATCGGCTGGTATTTGCCGCAGCTCTTCTCCGGCAGCCTGATCGTGGCGACGGTCATGAACCTGCCCAATATCGGGCCTCTGCTCCTGCGGGCGCTCACCAGCCAGGACATGTACCTGGCCGGCAGCATCCTCTTCATTTACTGCTTCCTGACCATCGTCGGTACGCTGATCTCGGACATTCTGCTCGCCCTGCTGGACCCGCGCATCCGCATGGAGGGAGCCAAGGCATGAGCAGCCCGACCGCCGCTGCGCCGCCCGAGGCCGAATTGGCCGCCACCGCCGCCGAGGAGCGCGTCTCGGTCGCCTCCAACTGGACGCTGGTCTGGTGGCGTTTCCGCAAGCACCGCCTGGCCCTGTTCTGCACCCTGCTCCTGATCGGCTTTTACCTCGTCGTGCTGGTGCCGGATTTCTTCGCGACCCAGGACCCCGAAGCCACTGACGCCAAGCAGGCTTTTATCCCGGCGCAACCGCTCCACCTGTTCAATGCGGGCCAGCTGGGGTTGTGGGCGCCGGCGGTCGCGGGTAAGCGCAATGCGATCACGCTGCGCATGGAGTGGCAGGTGGACGAGACCCGCCGGATCCCGGTCGGCGTCTTCGTCCAGGGCGAGCCTTACAAACTGCTGGGCCTGATCGAGACCGACCGGCATCTGCTCGGCCCGGCCAGCGGCGACGCCAAAGACCGGCTGTACCTGCTGGGCACAGACCGGCTCGGGCGCGACCAATGGTCGCGGCTGATGTTCGGCACGCGCACGTCCATGACGATCGGCATGATCGCGGTGGCGTTCAGCATCGTGCTGGGCGTGATCCTGGGCGGCATCTCCGGCTACTTCGGCGGCCTGCCGGACCTGATCATCCAGCGGCTGGTCGAGCTGCTGCAATCGCTGCCCACGATCCCGATCTGGCTGGCGCTGACGGCCGCCTTGCCCCAGGACTGGCGCCCGGAACAGGTCTTCTTTGCCATCACGCTCATCCTGTCGCTGCTCGGCTGGACCACCCTGGCGCGCGAGGTGCGCGGGCGCTTCCTGGCGCTCCGCGAAGAGGACTTCGTCCTGGCCGCCGAGCTGGCCGGCTGCAGCCGGATGCGCATCATCACCCGGCACATGGTCCCGACCTTCATGAGCCATATCATCGCCACCAGCACGCTGGCGATTCCGGTCATGATCATCAATGAGACCTCGCTGAGCTTCCTCGGGCTGGGGCTGCGGCCGCCGGCCATCAGCTGGGGCGTGCTGCTCCAGGAGGCCCAGAACATCCAGACCGTGGCCCTGGCGCCGTGGCTGCTCGTTCCGGGCCTCGTCGTCATCGTCGCCGTGCTCGCGTTCAACCTGGTCGGCGACGGCCTGCGCGACGCGGCCGACCCCTACACTCATTAAGGCCTGCCCTATGAATGCGCCCGCGCCGCTCCTTTCGGTCCGCAATCTTAAGGTCCAGTTCGCCTTGGACGAGGGCGTGGTGCGCGCCGTCGAGGGGGTCAGTTTCGACGTTTATCCCGGCAAGGTCTTCGGCATCGTCGGCGAGAGCGGCTGCGGCAAAAGCGTGGCGATGAAGGCCGTGCTCAGGCTGATCGAGGCGCCGGGCCGCATCGTGGCCGGGGAAATCCTGTGGCGGCGCAAGCCGCAGGGCGGGCCGGGTTCGACGCAAGAAGAGGTGGTGGACGTGACGCGGCTGGACCCCAACGGGAGCGTCATGCGCGGCCTGCGCGGCGCCGAGATGGCCCTCATCCCCCAGGAGCCGATGGCGGCCTTCAGCCCCGTGCACACCATCGGGGACCAGATCGTCGAGGCCATCCGGCTGCACCAGGCGGTGAGCCCCCGGGAGGGCCGCCGGCTGGCCGTCGAGCTTTTCAAGAGCGTCGGGATGCCCATGCCCGAGCAGCGCCTGGACGCGTACTCCTGGCAGCTGAGCGGCGGTCTGCGCCAACGCGCGATCATCGCGATGGCGCTGTCTTGCAACCCGCGCCTCCTCATCGCCGATGAGCCCACCACGGCCGTGGACGTCACCACGCAGGCCCAGGTGCTGCGCCTCCTGCGGCAGCTCCAGCAGGAACGCGACGCCGCCATCATCTTCATCACCCACGATCTGGGCGTGATCGCGCAGGTGGCCCACGACGTGCTGGTGATGTACCTCGGTCTGGTGATGGAGCAGGGGCCGGTGAACGCGATCTTCCATGCGCCCAAGCACCCGTACACCCAGGCTTTGCTGCGCTCGATCCCGACCGTCCAGTCGACGCCGCGCGAGCCCTTGCCCACGATCAGCGGCTCCATCCCGCACCCCTTTAACCGGCCGCGCGGCTGCCCGTTCCACCCGCGCTGCCCGCAAAGCATGCCCGGCCGGTGTGACGCCGCCACGCCCGAACTCCAGGCGGTCGGGCCAGACCAGTCGGTGAGCTGCTTTCTGTATCAAACCGCGGAGGCCAAAGCGTGAGCGCGCCCGTCTTGCTCGAAGTCAAGCACCTGCGCAAATACTTCCCCATCCGGCGCGGCCTTTTGCAGCGCGTGGCCGGGAACGTCCGCGCCGTGGACGATGTCAGTTTCACAATCGCGGCCGGCGAAACACTGGGCCTGGTGGGCGAGAGCGGCTGCGGCAAGACCACGGTCTCCCGCTGCATCCTGCGCGCCTATACGCCCACGAGCGGTGAGCTGAACTTCCACACGAAGGAAGGCCGCACCGTGGACCTGGCCCGCCTCAGCCGCGCCGAACTCCGCCCGCTGCGCCCGCAGATGCAGATGATCTTCCAGGATCCTTACGGTTCGCTGAACCCGCGCATGACGTTGTTCGATATCGTCGGCGAGCCGCTGCTGGTCAACGGGCTGCGGGACCGGCAGGCGCGGACCGACCAGGTGGCCGAACTGCTGCGCTTGGTCGGCCTGCGGCCTGAGTATATGCAGCGCTTCCCGCACGCCTTCAGCGGCGGCCAACGCCAGCGCATCGGCATCGCCCGCGCGCTGGCGCTCAACCCGCGGCTCGTGGTGGCCGATGAGCCGGTCTCTGCTCTGGATGTCTCCGTCCAGGCCCAGATTCTTAATCTCCTGCTGGAACTGCAGAAGCGCCTGAGCCTGACCTACCTGTTTGTCGCCCACAACCTGGGCGTGGTCAAGCATATCTGTGACCGGGTGGCGGTGATGTACGTCGGCCAGCTCGTGGAGCTGGGCGAGACCCAGGCGCTGTTCCAGGCCCCGCGTCACCCTTATACCGCGGCGCTGCTGGCGGCCGTGCCCGTGCCGGACCCCGCCGTGCGCTCCGGGGATGTGGAGCTGAAGGGCGACGTGCCCAGCCCGGCCAATCCGCCGTCCGGCTGCTATTTCCACCCGCGCTGCCCGTTCGCGGCCGAGGTCTGCCGCACCGAGGCGCCGGTGAACCGCGAGGTCGCGCCCGGCCGCTTCGTGAGCTGCCATCGGGCGGACGAATTGCAGCTCCCGGGGGTGGTCCAATGACCCCGCGTGATCGCCTCCTGGCCGCTTTCCACGGCCGGCCAGCTGACCTGGTCCCGTTCGCGCCCAACATCTACTTGTGGTTCTACTACCACAAGTACCGCGGCACGCTGCCGGCCGAGGTCCGCGACGCCCGCCACCCGCTGGACGTGCTGCGCCGCCTCGGCGCCGATATCCTGGCCCGCTGGGACACCCAATGGGCGCTGCGCGAGGTCTACCCGCCCGGGACGTACACCAGCGAGTTCAGCGGGGAGAGTGACCTGGCCGAATCGCGCGTGACGGCCTTCAATATCTACCCGCCGCACACCAGCCAACGCCGCCAGACGGTGGCCACGCCCCACGGCCGGCTCACCCAGCGCTGGACGCTCTCACCCGAGACCGGCGCGGACTTCGAGAGCGAGCACTGGTGGAAAGACTGGTCCGAGTACCCGGCGGTCCGTTCCCTGCTGGAGGCGCGCGAGTATGAGTTCGACGCGGCCCTGTTCGACCGGTGGGCCGGGGCCGTGGGCGACGACGGCCTGGTCATGCTCAACATCTCCCAGTCGCCGCTCAAAACCCTGCATTGGCTGGCCGGACAGCAAAATGCCACGCTCTTCATGGTGGATCACCCGGCTGAGATGAAAGCCCTGGCCCAGATCCATACGGAGAAAGCCCTCGCCTTTCTGGAGAAGGTCGCCGCCCACCCGGGGGCCGAGATCTTCATCTCGCACGACAACCTAGACTCCGGCTTTTACCCGCCCTACTTCTATCGCGACTACTGCCAGGAGTTCTTCAGCCGCGCGGCCGAGATCGTCCACGGCCACGGCAAGCTCCTGGTGGTGCACGCCTGCGGGCGCAACAAGGCCCTGCTCAAGCAGGTCGGCGCCTCGCGCGTGGACTGCCTGGAAGGGATCACGCCGCCGCCGCTCGGCGATGTGGCTTTAGGGGGCGCGCGGGCGGCCAGCGCCTATGCCGCCTTCACGGTGAATGGCGGCATGGACACGGCCCACCTGGAACTGGAGGCCGACGCCGAGGCGCAGATCCACGCCTACACGCGGGAGTTGTTCGCCTCGATGGGGGATCGCCGTCACTTCATCTTCGCCTCGAGCTGCATGACTTCGCCCCTGACGCCGTGGGCGAATCTGGTCCACTTCCGGGACGCGGCCCGCGAGTACGGGCGCCTCAACTGATGACTACTTCCAGCTTCGACTTCAACCTGCCGGACGCCCAGGCGCTGCCGGTCACTCCGTGCGCGCCGGTGGCCTTCGACTTCGAGCGCTTTGAGGCCCACGCGGCCGCGGCCGATCAGCGCTATGCGGATTTCCTCAGCCGGCCGGCCGGGCTGGCCGTCTGGCAGCGGGTCCGCGCCGGCGAGGTCTTCCGGGATGCCTGCCGGGACCGAACCCGGTCGCTGCACCTCCAGCTTGGCGCGCTGACCCGGTCGCTCGATTACGCCACCGACGCGCCGATGTATCTGGAACCCTGGTACGGCATTGGGACGACGGCTTCGGCGTTTGGCGCGCAGTACGAATGGCCGGAGGGCCAGGCGCCGGTGGTGCGCCCGCTCTATGCCTCGCTGGCCGAGACGCCCCCCTTGGTCGCGCGCCCGGTTTCCGAAGCCGCGATCCTGCGCGAGACCCTGGCTACCATCGAGTATTTCCTGGTCTCAACCCAGGGCCGGCTGCCGCTGTCGTGGTGTGATCTTCAGGCGCCGCTCAACGTCGCCACTGAGCTGATCGACACCAGCGCCTTCTTCCTGGGCCTGATCGACCAGCCGCAGCGCGCGCGCGAAATTCTGGCGGCCGTCACGGACGAACTCATCCGCTTCACGCGCCAGCAGAGCGACTTGATCGGCGCGCGGCTGGCCCGGCCGGGCCATGGCTTCGCCAGCGCCCGCACCGGGACCGGCCTTGGCTTGAGCACCGACAACCTGGTCATGATCTCGCCCCGGCTGTTCGAGGAATTCTGCAACGCCGACATCGCCCGCCTCGGCCAGGCCTTTGGGGGCGCCGCGATCCATTCCTGCGGTGACTACGCCCGCTGGCTGCCGACGCTGCGTAAGATCCCGGGCCTGGTCATGGTGGACGCGGCCTTCAGCCCGCGCACCGATCCCCGGCCCAACCGGCCGGAGGCCTTCCGGGACGCGTTCGCGGGCACAGGCGTTATCGTCCAGGCCCGGCTGGTGGCCGAGCCGGACGAGGTCCTGGCGCTGGCCCGACGGTTGTGGGCGCCCAACCTGAAGCTGATCGTCGTCACGTATGAACCTGATCCAGACGCACAGCGGCGGCTCTATGCCGACCTGCACGCGCTCTGCGGTTGAAACGAAGGAGAAGAGGAAGACCGCTATGAACGAGTATATCCGGGCTGTTTACGAGGGCGTCCTCAATGGCGAGGGCGAGGCGACGACCACGGCCGTCGCCGCGGCGCTGCAGGCCGGCCAGGGGCCGGCCCACATCCTGACCGACGGCATGATCGCGGCGATGGCCGAAGTCGGCCGATTGTTCGAGCAGGGCGATTATTTCGTGCCCGAAATGCTCATCGCCGCGCGCGCCATGCAGGCCGGTCTGGAACTGCTCAGGCCGCACCTGGTTCAGGCGGATATCAAATCCTCCGGCAAGATCGTGCTGGGCACGGTGAAGGGCGACCTGCACGACATCGGCAAGAACCTGGTGGGCATGATGTTGGAGGGCGCCGCGTTTGACATCGTGGACCTGGGCGTGGACGTGCCGCCCCAGAAGTTCGTCGACGCGGTCCGCGCGCACCAGCCGCAGATCGTGGCGCTCTCGGCGCTCCTGACGACGACCATGCCCAATATGAAAGCCACGCTCGACGCTCTGACCGCGGCCGGCCTGCGGGACCAGGTGCGCGTGATCGTCGGCGGCGCGCCGGTCACTGAGGTGTTCGCCCAAAAAATCGGGGCGGATGGTTACGCCCCGGATGCCAGCCGCGCCGTGACCCTGGCCAAGTCCCTGGTCGCGGCAGCATGATCCCCGGCGCCCCGTTCGCCCTGGTGAATGGGCGCGCCGTGACGCCCGCCGGCCTGCGGGCCGGCCTGGCGATCCTGATCCAGGACGGGCGCATCGCGGCGCTGGCCGAGGACGCCGCGCTCGGCCGGGACATGGCGCGCGTCGACGTCGCCGGCCGCCTGATCACGCCGGGCCTGATCGACCTGCACACGCACGGGGCGCTGGGCCACACGTTCAACGAACCGACGCCCGAGGCGTTTGGCGTGATCTGCCAGGCGAACGCCCGCCACGGCGTCACCAGCTTGCTGGCTACGCTGGCGCCGGCCGGCTTGCCGGACCTGCTGGAGTGCCTGGCCTTCGGCCGCGCGTGGATGGCGACCCCGCGCCCGGGCGCGCAGGTGCTGGGGCTGTACCTCGAGAGCCCCTATATCAACCCGGCCCAGAAAGGGGCGCTCGACCCGCGCCACCTGCGCCTGGCTGTCGATGGTTCGCCCGCGGCCCTGCTCCAGTACCGGGATGTGCTGCGCGTCATGACGATCGCCCCGGAGCTGCCGGGCGGGCTGGCGTTGGTGCGGGCGTTGGCCGAGGCTGGGATTATCCCGGCGGCCGGCCACAGCGCCGCGCAGGATACGCACATCCGCGACGGGATGGCGCTCGGCCTGCGGCACGTCACGCATTTGTGGAGCGCCATGTCGATGACGGTGCGCGAAGGCCCGTGGCGGAAGCCAGGCCTGCTGGAGGCAGCGCTCACCTTCGAGGGGTTGACCGGTGAGATCATCGCCGACGACCGACACCTGCCCGCCACCCTGATGCAGTTGGCCTACAAGTGCCTAGGCCCGGAGCGCCTCTGCGCCGTTTCCGACGCTACCAGCGGCGCCGGCCTGCCGGAGGGCGCGCGCTTCCGCATGGGTGATATGGAATACGAAGTCTGCGAGGGCGTCGGCATGCTGTTTGACCGGTCGGCCTTCGCCGGCAGCACCACGCTCCTGGGCGGCATGCTCCCGATCCTGACGGGCCGCGCCGGTATCCCGCTCGCGGAGGCCGTTCAGATGATCACCCAGACGCCCGCCCGCATTCTCGGCGTCACGGACCGCAAAGGCAGCCTGGCGCCCGGCCAAGACGCCGACATCGCGATCTTTGACGACGATCTCAGTGTCTGGCGCACGCTCATCGGCGGGGAGTGGGTCGATGCCGGCTGAGAGCCTGTCCCGCCTGCACGTCGTGGGGGACAGCATCTCGATCCATTACGGCCCGCACCTGGAAGCCCGGCTGGCCGGGACCGCGCAGTATTCGCGCAAGACCGGGCCGAACGGCGAATTGGACGAGGACAGCGACGCCAACGGCGGCGACTCGCGCCGGGTGCGCGCGTACCTGGCCTCGCTGCCGCCGGCCGGCCAATTTGACCTCTTGCTGGTGAACTGCGGCCTGCATGATCTCCGGCGCTCATCCGAGACGGGCGAGCTGCAGGTGCCTCTGGACGAGTACCGCGCCAATCTGGCTGAGATCCTGGCCCTCGCGCGCGGGCTGGCCGGCCGCGTCGGGTGGGTCCGAACCACCCCGGTCGTGGATGAGCTGCACAACCGGCCCGGTCTGGGGTTTCGGCGCTTCGCGGCCGATGTCGAGGCGTACAACCGCGCCGCGGATGAGGTCATGCGGGCCTGCGGCGTCGTCACCCTGGATCTGTTCACGTTCACGCTCACCCTGGGCCGCGCGGCCTATAGCGATCACGTCCACTTCACCGAGGCGGCCCGCGCGCAGCAGGCCGCCTTCCTGGCCGGCGGCCTGTACCCGCTGCTGGGCTCGCCCACCTGATGAAAGGTCCGATGCCGAACTTCCTCTCTGCCTCCCACTGTGATGACTTGCTCGTCCGCGTCTACCCGACCAACCAGGCCCTCGGCCGGGCGGCCGCCGATGAGGCGGTGGACGTCCTCCAGGCCGCCATCTCTGAGCGCGGCGTCGCCAACGTCATTCTGGCCACCGGCAATTCGCAGTTGACGTTCCTGCACGCGCTCCGCGAAGACTCGCGGGTGGATTGGTCCGCCGTCAATGTCTTCCACATGGACGAGTATCTGGGGCTGCCGGAGGGTCATCCGGCTAGTTTCCCGGCGTTTCTGCGCCGGCATCTGCTGGACGCCGTCAAGCCGCGCCGCTTCTTCGCGGTTGGGGGGCAGGCCGACCAGGCCGCCAACCTGTGCGCCACGTATGAGGCCGCCCTGCGCGCTCAGCCCATCGACCTGTGCGCGCTCGGCATCGGCGAGAACGGGCATCTGGCCTTCAACGATCCGCCCTACGCCGACTTCGCCGATCCGGTCTGGGTGAAGGTGATCAAACTGGCGGAGGCCTCGCGCCGGCAGCAGGTGGGTGAGGGCCATTTTGCCGCTCTCGACGAGGTGCCCACGCACGCCATCACGCTCACCATCCCGGCCCTGCTCTCCGCCCGGCGCGTGCTCGCCATTGTGCCGGAGGCGCGCAAAGCCGAAGCCGTGGAGCGCGCCCTGCGCGGCCCAGTCAGCGAGGCCTGCCCGGCCTCGATCCTGCGGCGCTGCCCGCACGCCCGCCTCTTCCTGGATCAGGACTCCGCCGCGAGGCTGCCATGACCCTGCCAGCGCTGTCCCCGCTGTCCGCGACCGGCTCGCGCGAACGCTTGCTGGCCGCGCTGAACCACCGTGAGCCAGACCGTGTGCCGTTCGACCTGGGCAGCACGCAGGTCACGGGCATTCACGTCGTGGCCTACCAAAACCTGCGCGCCGCCCTGGGCCTGCCGCCGGTTACGCCCACGCTGTGCGACACGATCCAGCAGCTGGCCCTGCCGGACGACGACCTGATCGAGCGCCTGGGCGTGGACGTGCGCGGGTTGTTCCCGCTCAACAGCCACAACTGGAACATCGTGGACGTGGACCAGGGCGAGGCCTGGGAGTACCACGACGAGTGGGGCATCACCCACCGCCGCCCCAAGGACGTGCTGTACTATTCGGTAGTGAAGTCGCCGCTGGCCGCGGATCCGCTCACGCCCGAGGCCGTGGCCGCGCATCCCTGGCCGTGGACGGGCGACCCGCGGCGCATCGCGGGGCTGCGGGAGTTGGCGCTGGCCTACCGGGCCCAGGGCCGGGCCGTGATGGTCAAGGGCGTGCTGGCCGGCATCTTTGAGATGTCGCAGCGCGTGCGCGGCATGCAGGCCCTGCTGATGGACCTGGCCGCGGACGAGCGCCTGGCCTGCGCCTTCCTGGACAAGATGCTGGAGCTGAAGCTCGCCTTCTGGGAGATGGCGCTGCCGCAGCTGGCCGATGTGGTGGACGTGATCTCCGAGGCCGACGATTACGGCACGCAGACCTCCCAGCTCGTCTCGCCGCGCATGTTCCGCAAGCTCTTCAAGCCGCGCCTGGCCGCGCTCTTCGCGCGGCTCAAGCAGCTCGCCCCCAACGCCAAGCGTTTCTTCCACTCGGACGGCAACATCCGCCCGATCCTGCCGGACCTGATCGAGATCGACGTGGAGGTGCTCAACCCGATCCATATCACGGCCACCGGCATGGAGCCGGCCGCCCTCAAGCGCGACTTCGGGCGGGACCTGGCTTTTTGGGGCGGCGGCGTGGAGACTCAGAGCGTGCTGCCATTTGGCACGCCTCAGGACGTGCGCGACAACGTGAAGCGCAACATAGAGGCGCTGGCCCCGGGCGGCGGTTACGTCTTCAACACCATCCACAACATTCAGGCCGACGTCCCGCCTGAGAACGTCCTGGCCATGTGGGAGGCGCTGCGCGAGGGCGGCGCCGCTCATTGACCTGGCCCAAGGAACACCCGATGCTTCACCCCCACCGCTTCTTCAACCCCGAGCCGGGCGTGCGCGCGCTGGCGGCCGAACTGTATGCGCCCATCGCGCACCTGCCCCTGGTCTCGCCGCACGGCCACGTCGACCCCAAGCTGTTCGCCGACCCGGATTACTCGTTCGGGACGCCGGTGGACCTGCTCATCCTCCCGGATCACTACCTCTTCCGGATGCTGTATTCGCAGGGCGTCGCCTTGGAGCGCCTCGGGATCGCGCGCCGCGACGGCGCTCCCGTCGAGACCGACCACCGCCGCATCTGGCAGACCTTCGCCGAGCATTTCCACCTCTTCCAGGGCACGCCCTCGGGCCTGTGGCTGACGGCCGAATTCGAACAGCTCTTCGACGTGAGCGAGCCGCTGACAGCCGCGTCCGCCCAGCGCGTCTACGATCAGATCGCCGCCAAGCTGGCCGGGCCGGAGTTCCGTCCGCGCGCCCTCTTCGAGCGCTTCAACCTGGAAGTGCTGTGCACCACAGATGCCGCCAGCGACCCGCTGACGGAGCATCAGGCGATCCGGGCCTCCGGCTGGAGAGGCCAGGTCCGGCCCACCTTCCGGCCGGATGGCGTCGTCAACTTGGACCGTCCCGACTGGCGCGTCAACCTGGACGCGCTCAGCGCCATCAGCGGCCGCGCGATTACCAGCTACCGCCTCTACTTAACCGCTCTGGAGGAGCGCCGCGCGCACTTCAAGCGCCTGGGCGCGACCGCCACGGACCACGCCGCGCTGACCGCCGAGGTCCGGCCCCTGTCCGAACCCGAGGCCGAGGCCATCTTCCAGCGTGCGCTGCAGGGCCGCCCGGAACCCGGTGACGCGCCGCGCTTCACGGCCCACATGTTGTTCGAGATGGCGCGGATGAGCGTCGAAGACGGGCTGGTGATGCAGCTGCACCCCGGCGCTTTCCGCGACCACAACCCGCCGCTGGCGCGCGACTTCGGCGCCGACAAGGGCGCGGACATTCCGGTGGCCACCGAGTACACGCGCGCGCTGCGGCCGCTGCTGGATGGCTTTGGCAACGACCCACGCTTCCGCCTGCTCCTGTTCACGCTGGACGAGACCACCTACAGCCGGGAGTTGGCGCCGTTGGCCGGCCATTATCCGGCCGTGCGTTTGGGGCCGCCGTGGTGGTTCTTCGACAGCCTCAATGGCATGGCGCGCTTCTTCGATCAGGTGATGGAGACGGCCGGCCTCTACAACACCACCGGCTTTGTGGACGACACCCGCGCCTTCTGCTCGATCCCGGTCCGGCACGACCTGTGGCGGCGGGCCAGCGCGAACTGGCTGGCCGGGTTGGTGGCCCGGCATATCGTGGACCTGGAGGCCGCGCACCAGATGGCGCAGGCCCTGGCCTACGGCCTGGCCAAGCAGGCCTATCATCTGTAAGTCTGGGCGGACGCGCCCCGGAGTGGAGTTCATGGACCTGACCGCCCGGCTGCACGAAGCTTTTGGTGAAACGCTCTACGTCGACTCGCTGGCCGAGGCCGACGGCGTCGCCTTCGCCCTGACGCGCGCGGGGTCGGACAAGCAGCTGCTCGTCCTGGCGCCCGCGGGCCAGGCCCGATTAATGGCGTTTGCGGGCGAGGGGGCAGACTTTGGCGCAGAGCTGACTCTCGTGCGCTGCCCGCTCACCGACGCCAACGCGCGTGCGCTGTCCGCGGCGCTGCCTCACCTGCGCCCGGCGCCGCTGGGCCTGGCGACCTCGGCCGGATGCGGGGACCGGCTCGGCCTGGCGACGCCCGGACACGTCCGCGCCTTCCGCAGCGTCGCCGCCACGCCGGGCGCCCGGCCCGTCGCCCCCATCTTCGCGCAGCAGTCTATTCGCGAGATGACGCGCACGCGCCGCACGCCGCAGGACGTGATGCGCGACGCGACTTTCGGCGCTTTGGAGAGCGGCTGGCGCGGTCCGCTGGGCGCCGATGCCGACCACCTCAAAACGCCCGCCGATGTGGAAGCCTGCGCGGCCGCCGGTTTCACGTTCTACACCATCGATCCCGGCGCCCACGTCGATTCCGCCGCGGATTCCGCCGCCCCGGAGACGGTGCGGGCCAAGGTGCAGGCGCTGGACTGGGCGGCCCTGGAGAGTTCGCCGGAGGCCTGGCAGCGGCGCTACGCCGGCCAGACCTTCGAGCTCGAGGATCGCCGCCTGACGCTGGAGGTCGAGGCGGTCTGGCGGGCGGCGGCCAAGTATGGGAACGCCATCGCGCATGTGGCCCGCTTGTATCGCCATGTGGCTGCCCAGGGCGTGCCCTTTGAGCTGGAAGTCTCGGTGGACGAGACCGAGACCCCGACCACGCATGGGGAGCATGTTCTGATCGCCAGCGAACTGAAGCGGCTGGGGGTGCGCTGGGTCAGCCTGGCCCCGCGTTACGTGGGGCGCTTTGAAAAGGGCGTGGACTATCTGGGGGATCTGAAGGCGCTGGCGGCCGACCTGGCCGGGCATGCGGCGGTGGCGCGCGCGCTGGGGCCTTACAAGCTCAGCCTGCACTCGGGTTCAGATAAGTTCAGCGTCTACCCGCTGATCATGGCCGCCGCGCGGGGCCGGGTGCATCTCAAGACCGCCGGCACGAGTTATCTGGAGGCCTTGCGAACCCTGGCGCGCGTCCAGCCGGCCCTGTTCCGCGCCATCGCGGTCCTGGCCATTGAGCGCTACCCGCAGGACCGCGCCAGTTATCACGTCTCGGCTGAGTTAAGCCGCGTGCCCGCCATCGCGGCCCGGCCAGACTCCGAGCTGCCTTCGCTGCTCGACCAATTCGATGCGCGCGAGGTCCTGCATGTCACCTTCGGCTCCGCCCTGGCGCAGTTCGGCCCGGAGATTCTGGCCGCGTTGCGCGCGCACGAGACCGAGCACTATGCCGCCCTGGAACGGCACTTTATCCGCCACCTGCAGCCTTTCGCCGCGTCGGTATAATCCCTGCCTGGGTCGGCGCTGTCCTAACCGGGAGTGACTTCTCTGCGAGTATGAACTTACAAGACCTCACCCAAATGTACGACTTCACCGGCCGCACGGTCCTCGTCACGGGCGGGGCCGGCGTTTTGGGCGGCGAGATCGCCTGTGCCCTGGTAGGCTGCGGGGCCAACGTCGCCATTCTAGACCGGGACCAGGCCCTGGCCGAACGCCAGATCCATCGCTTCCCGCCCAGCCGGGGCCGCGCCATTGTGGTCTATGGCGACGTCTTGCAGGCCGCCGTCCTGGAAACCGCTGTCGCCGCGGTTGAGCAGGAGTTCGGGCGCATCGACGCCCTGATCAACGCCGCCGGCGGCAACCAGCCTGGCGCCACCACCGGACCGGACCGGAAGTTCTTCGATTTGCCGGCTGAGGCGCTGCGGTTTGTGTTTGAGCTAAACTTGCTGGGCACGATCCTGCCCAGCCAGATCGTGGGGCGGCGCCTGGCCCAGCAGGGCGAGGGGGTCATCCTGAACATCTCGTCCATGAACGCCTTCCGCCCGCTGACGCGCATCCCGGCCTACTCCGCGGCCAAGGCCGGGGTGAGCAATTTCACCCAGTGGCTGGCCGTGCACATGGCCCAGGAGTACTCGCCGCGCATCCGCGTCAACGCCATCGCGCCAGGCTTTTTCCTGACCGAGCAGAACCGCTTCCTGCTCACGGACAAAGACACCGGTGCTCTGACGCCGCGCGGCGAAGTGATCCTGACCCATACGCCGCTGGGCCGCTTCGGTCAGCCCGAGGACTTATTGGGAGCCGTGCTCTGGCTGCTCTCACCGGCGTCGGCCTTTGTCACCGGCGTCGTCGTGCCCGTCGACGGCGGCTTCGCGGCCTTCAGCGGGGTGTAGCCCTGCCGCCCAGGAAATGGACTGGACCCATGTTGACTGACGCTCAGATTGAGGCGATCATCGCCGGCGGCGTGGACGAGATGCGGCCCGACGGCGGCCGCGTGCTGGTGATCATCCCCGACCACACGCGGACGATGCCGTTGCCGCTGTTCTTTCGCCTGCTGGTCCGGCACCTCCAGCCGCGGGTGCGGCAGCTGGATTTCATCGTCGCCCTGGGCACGCACCCGCCGCTGAGCGAGGCGGCCCTGCTGCGGCTGGTGGGGCTGACGGCCGAGACGAAGGCCGCCCAGTATCCGGACATCGGCCTGTTCAACCATGCCTGGAATGATCCGCAGGCCTTGCTCAGCCTGGGCGTGATCCCGGCCGCCGAGATCGCCGAGATCAGCCAGGGACGGCTGCGCCAGGATGTGCCGGTGCGCCTCAACCGCCGCATCCTGGACTACGATCAACTGCTCGTCTGCGGCCCGGTCTTTCCGCATGAGGTCGTCGGCTTCAGCGGCGGCAACAAATACTTCTTCCCCGGCATCGCCGGCGCCGACATCATCGACTTCACCCACTGGCTGGGCGCCCTGATCACGTCCTACGCCCTCATCGGCCTGGCGGAGACGCCGGTGCGCCGCGTGATCGACCGGGCGGCGGCCATGATCCCGCGCACACGCCGGGCCCTGTGCAGTGTCATCGTCTCCGGTGACGCGCACAGCGACGGCGTGGCGGGGCTGTTTTTCGGGGCGCCCGAGACGGCCTGGCGCGCCGCGGCGGACCTCTCCGCCGAGCTGCATGTGCGCTACGTCGAGCGCCCCTACCGGCGCGTCCTCTCGGTCTTGCCGGAAATGTACGACGAGATCTGGGTGGGCGCGAAGGGGATGTATAAGCTGGAGCCGGTGGTGGCCGACGGCGGGGAGGTGATCATCTATGCGCCGCATGTCCGCGAGATCAGCGTCACCCACGGCGCACTGATCCGCCAGGTGGGCTATCATGTCCGGGATTACTTTGTCCACCAATGGGACCGCTTCAAGCACATCCCCTGGGGCGTGCTGGCGCATTCCACCCACTTGCGGGGCATTGGCGCGTATGACGCCGCGAGCGGGATCGAGACGCCGCGGATCCAGGTGACGCTCGCCACCGGCATCCCGGAGGCGGTCTGTCGCGCCGTGAACCTCGGCTATCGCGACCCAGCCGCCCTCGATCCGGCGCGCTGGCTGGCCGAGGCCGATCCGGAGACCCTGGTGGTGCCGCGCGCGGGCGAGTTCCTCTACCGGCTGCGAACGCCGCTGGTCCCGGGAGCGCCGGAAGGCGGCCGGTCGTGATCGTGATCGTCATGGGCGTGTCCGGCTGCGGCAAGACCACCATCGGCCGCAGGCTGGCCGAACGGCTGGGCTGGCCGTTCTACGACGGCGACGACTTTCACCCGCCTGAAAACAAAGCCAAAATGGGGCGCGGCGTCCCGCTCACAGACGAGGATCGCGCCGGCTGGCTCAGCACCCTGGCGGACCTGTTGCGCCGCGAGAGCGCGGCCGGCCGCTCGGCGGTGCTGGCCTGCTCGGCCCTCAAGCACCAATATCGGGAACGGTTGCGTGTCAGTTCGGAGGTAAACTTTGTCCACCTGCGCGGCAGCTATGACCTGATCCTGGGGCGCCTGCAGTCTCGCCAGGGCCATTACATGAAGCCTGAGATGCTGACCAGCCAGTTCGCGACGCTGGAGGCACCCGCCGACGCCCTCACGCTGGACATCGCTGCGCCGCCGGAGCAGTTGGTTGAGCGTATTCTTGGAACCCTCATCGAGCAGAAAGAATCTCCCATGACACAGTGTGACCTCGGGCTGATCGGCCTGGCCGTGATGGGCCAGAACCTGGTCCTCAACATGAACGATCACGGCTTCAAAATCGCCGTGTTCAACCGCTCCGTGGCCAAGGTGGACGAGTTCCTCCAGGGGCCCGCCCGGGGCACGGCGGTGGTGGGCGCGCACTCGCTGGAGGAGTTGGTGGGCTTGCTCAAGCGGCCGCGGCGCGTGATGCTCATGGTCAAAGCCGGCCCGCCCGTGGACGACTTCATCGAGCTGCTGCTGCCGCTCCTGGAGCCGGGCGATATCGTCATCGACGGCGGCAACTCGAATTACGAGGACAGCCTCCGCCGCGCTGCCTATCTGGAGTCCAAAGGGCTGCTCTATGTCGGCACCGGCGTTTCCGGCGGCGAGGAGGGCGCCCGCCACGGGCCGTCCATCATGCCGGGCGGCTCACCGGCGGCCTGGCCGCACGTCAAGGACATCTTCCAAGCCATCGCCGCCAAGGTCGAGGATGGCACGCCCTGCTGTGAGTGGGTGGGCGAAAACGGCGCCGGGCACTTTGTTAAGATGGTGCACAACGGCATCGAGTACGGCGACATGCAGCTCATCGCCGAGGCCTATCAGCTTCTGCGGACGCTGGTGGGGCTGACGGACGCGGAGGCCGCGCCGGTCTTCGCGGAGTGGGATCGCGGCCCGCTCAACTCGTATCTGATCGAGATCACGGGCCAGATCCTGGCGGTCCAGGATGCGGATGGCCAGCCGCTGGTGGGCAAGATCCTGGACGTGGCTGGGCAGAAGGGCACCGGCCGCTGGACGGTGATGGCGGCGCTGGAAGCCGGCATGCCATTGACCTTGATCAGCGAGGCGGTGCTGGCGCGCTCGCTCTCGGCGCTTAAAGACGAACGCGTCGCGGCCGAAAAGATCCTGTCCGGGCCGGCCGTCTCCGTCGCCACAGACCGCGCGGCCTGGCTCCCGGCGATCCGCGACGCGCTGTACGCGGCCAAGATCATCTCTTACGCGCAGGGCTTCATGCTCATGCGCGCCGTGGCGCGTGAGCACGGCTGGAATCTGAACTATGGCGGCATCGCCCTGATGTGGCGCGGCGGCTGCATCATCCGCTCGGCCTTTTTGGGCAAGATCAAGGAGGCCTACGCGGCCGACCCGCATCTGAGCAATCTGTTGCTGGCGCCGTATTTCCGCCACGAGATCCAGGCCGTTCAGCCGGCCTGGCGGCGCGTGGTGGCGCGGGCCGTGGAGAACGGGGTGCCCGTGCCGGCGATGGCCAGCGCCCTGACTTTCTTCGATGGGTATCGCGCGGGCTGGCTGCCGGCCAGCCTGATCCAGGCCCAGCGCGACTACTTCGGCGCGCATACGTATGAGCGCGTCGACCAGCCGCGCGGCCAGTTCTTCCACACGAACTGGACCGGCCTCGGCGGTTCGGTGACCGCCTCCAGTTACAGCGCGTGAGCGCGCCGCTGGCGGCGCCTGTGACAGCGCTCACACCGGACCAGTTCCTGCCGCTGGAGCTGGTCTTCAACCCGAACTGGTGGCATCACGCCGCCGGCCTCGACTTTGGCGAGGGCTTTTACCTGGATCCGGCCGCCCGCATCGCCAATGACGTGACGATGCGGCGCGTCCTGCACGAGCGCTACGGGCAGTTGGGTCTGGGCGAGGCCGCCCCGCAGCCGCGGCCGGTCATCGGCTCCCTGCACGTCGCCGGCGGCTTCGTCATCCCGGCCCTCCTCGGCGCGCGCATCCGCTTTGAGGCGGACGCGGCGCCGCAGCCCGAGCCCGTCCAGCTTTCGCCGGCCGAAATCGAGGCCCTGGAGAAACCAGACTTCCGGGCGCGCTGGCCCATGCGCGAGCTCATCCGCCAGATGGACGCGCTCGAGGCCGAGCACGGTTACCTGGTTGGCGACCTGAACACCGACGGTCTGCTGAACGCGGCCTACCACCTTTACGGTCAGGACATGTTCGCCGATTTCTACCAGGCGCCCGGCCGGGTCCGGCGGCTGCTCGAACTCATCGCCGAGCTGATCGGCGATGTGGCCAGCTACCTCCACTCCCGCACCGGCAGCTATTCGATCTCGGTCAACCGCATGGCGGCCCGGCTGACGCCAACGCCGTTCCTGCACGCCAACTGTTCGGTGCAGATGATCTCACCGCGCAGTTACCGCGCGCTGCAGTTCCCGGTCGAGCAAGTCCTCGCCCAGCGCTTGACCCCGTTCGGGATCCACCACTGCGGCGACAACCTGCATCGCATCGCGGCTGAGTACGCGCAGCTGCCGGCCAGCTTTTACGACGTCGGCTGGGGGTCGGACGTGGCCCGCTGCCGCGAGTTGCTGCCGGACGCGTTCTTGAATCTGCGCTTGAGCCCGGTCCGGATGTTACAGTGCACGCCGGCCGAGATTGCCGCCGACACCGAACGCCTGCTGCAGGCGGCCGGCCCTCTGCAACTCGCCGGCATCTGCTGCATCAACATGGACCACGGCACGCCGGACGACAATCTGTTCGCCATGGCCGCTGTCGTCGAGCGGTATCGCCGCTTTGGCGCCTGAACGGCCGCTCTAGGTTAGCCGCGTCGGACCATGCAGACTATTCGCTTCGCCATTCTTGGGGTCGGCAACATCGCGCCCGTCCATGCCGCCGCCATCCGGGCCACGCCAGGCTGTGAACTGGTCGCCGCGGCCACGCGCGACCCGGCGCGCGGCCAGGCTTTTACAGCCCAGTACGGGGGCGCCTGGCACGCCGACTATCGCGAGGTGCTGGCTCGCGCCGATGTGGACGCGGTGACCATCTGCACCGCGCACGATCTGCACGCGCCGCTCACGCAGGCGGCGGCCGCGGCCGGCAAGCATGTCTGGTGCGAGAAGCCCATGGCGACCACGGTCGCCGAGTGTGAGGCCATGCTCACGGCCTGCGAGCAGGCGGGCATCACGCTGGGGGTCGTTTTCCAAAGCCGCTTCGAGCCGCTGACCCTCAAGCTGAAGGCGCTGATCGACTCGGGGCGGCTGGGCCGGCTGGTCTGGGTGAGCGCCAGCACGCTGTGGCACCGCGATGACGCCTATTACGCCAGCCGGGCGTGGCGCACCTCCCCGGCGCAGTCGGGGGGCGGGGTGCTCATCAACCAGGCCATCCATGCCCTGGATCTGCTGGTCTGGCTGGCTGGTCTGCCCGCCGCCGTGACCGCCCAGGCCCGGACCCTCGCGCACGCGATCGAGGTGGAGGACGCCGTTCAGGCGCTGCTGACCTACCCGGACGGCAAGCTCGGCCTGGTCCAGGCGACGACCGCCGCCTATCCCGGCTACCCGGAGCGTCTGGAGTTCTTCGGCACGAATGGCAGCGCCGTCTATCACAAGGGGCTCGGCCGGCTGGAGTGGCACCTGCAGGAGCCGCGCGAGGCCGGTTCGGAGGAGGCCGCCATCAGCAGCGGCGCCGCTCGCCCCATGGATATCTCGACGGCCGGGCACACAGCTCAATTACAGGACTTCGTCGCCGCCCTCCGTGAGCGCCGCCAGCCTCTCCTCGACGGCCGCGAGGGGAAGCGCAGTCTGCAGTTGGTCGAGGCGATCTACCAGTCGGCGCGCGCCGGGCAGCCGGTTCACCTGACGCGCTGACCCGCACCGCCGCCGGCCCGGCCTCAACCTGTGACCGAAGGAAACGCCGGGCCAGACCAGCGTCTGGCCTGGCGTTTGTTTTGCGGCGTCAGGCCTCGGCGAAGAGCCGGGCCATCTTGTCCAGGCACTGCTCCATGCCCAGCCGCGACATCTCCCGCATCTGGCCCACCGGCCAATCATGCTCGGTGACGGTGAGTTCGGTCCGGGTCGGGCTGAGCGCCTTGAAGGTGATGGTGTTGCGGACGTCTTGGGGGAAATCCGGGGGCAGGCCCAGTGTAACCGGGTCCAGCGTGCGGCCGTCAGCGTCAGCCAGGTTGTGGAGGTACACAAGCCGCTGCAGCGGCACGACGTCACGATAGTGCCAGGTGCTGTACATATCCTGGCCGCCGAATTCGGCCGGCGCGCGCATGCAGACCAGGGAGGTGCCGCCGGGGCGCACCTCCAGGCGGGCCAGGGGCGCGGTAAAGCGGTCCGGACCCCACCAGTATTTCACGTCCTCGGCGTCCGTCCAGGCTTTCCAGACCCGCTCCACCGGCGCGTCAAAGACGCGCGTGAAGACCAGATCACGGATTTCGGGCTCGGGGCTCATCGCGGTTTCTCCTTGCTTGTGAGGGCAAACTTGTCTTGCTCTGCTGGGCAGGATACCGCGGCCCGCGGGCCGGTGTCTTGAACAAAACGGCAAACGGAATGGGTTGGGGGGTCAGGCGCGCTCGCACTGATCCGCGTCACCGGCGGCCGCTTGGCGCCGGATCTGCGCGGGCGTCTGGCCGATGAACTGTTTCAGCGAGCGGGTCAGGTGCGCCTGATCAGAGTAGCCGGCCGCCTGGACGGTGTCCAGGATGGTGACGCCCTGCCGCAGCAGCGCCTCGGCCCGCTGGGCGCGCTGCCACTGCCGAATGTGGCCCTGGCTCTGACCGGTGGCGCGCAGGAACCGATGGCGGAGCGTGCGGCCGGCGACGGTGGGCGTCTGCTCCTGCAGCGCGGCGGCAACGGCCGGGTCATGCACGAGCACATCGGCGCGCGCGAGCCGGCCGATGAATGTCTCCACGTTTTCAAAGTCGGGATATTGCCAGGCCGAACCCTTTAACCAGAAACGCCGATCCGCCGCACCAGGCAGGCTGGCCTCGCTGTTCAGGAAGTCCCTGGCCGGGAGGTCTGGCATGAATGCGCCCAGCTTGAACTTGATCCACAGGATTTCGACGCCGGGCTGAAATGCCACGCGGCCGGCCGTGGTCAGCGGTCCGACCATCATCGGCGAGACGCCGCCGGCGTGGCGGGCAAACACCAGATGCCAGTGCGTCTCGGCCGGCCGGGTGGTGGTGCCGGTGCCCACCGTCCAGCCGTGCATCACCGTTTCCACAAAGGGCGAATCAGACGGGCGTTGTTCTACCAGGAAACTCATCGGGCGGCCTTTTCCCAATCAGCGCGTGTATCGGAAATATAAGCACATCTGTTCTGATATATCAAGGGCGGAGAGCCGCGGAAAAACAAAGGGCTGAACCCGGACGGGTCCAGCCCTTGCGTGTGGTCCGGCGTCACGCCGGGAGCCGTTACTTGTATTCCGGGTAGGTCGGCACGTACATGTGCGCGTGGACGTGGGCGGCCAGGTCGGCCGGCCGGGACATGTCGGTCAGGCCCAGCTCGAACGCGACCTCGGCCACCGCCATGGCGATGGCGGCTGAGACTTCGCGGATGCGGTCCAGGCCGGGGTAGATGCGGCCCATGGCCAGGTCGGCATCGGTCACGAGGCTGGCCAGTGTCTTGGCCGCGGCGAAGAACATCTCGTCCGGCACGCGCTTGGCCTGGCTGGCGATTACGCCCAGGCCGACGCCGGGGAAGACGTAGGAGTTGTTGCCCTGGCCGGGCACGTACGTCTTGCCGTTGTAGACCACGGGCTTGAAGGGGCTGCCGCTGGCGAAGATGGCGCGCCCGTCCGTCCAGGTGTAGGCCTCTTCAGCCGTGCACTCAGACTTGGAGGTGGGGTTGGACAGGGCGAAGATGATCGGGCGCTCGTTCAGGCGTCCCATGGCCTCCACCACCGGCCGCGTGAACAGCCGGCCCATGCCGGCCACGCCGATGATGGCCGTGGGCTTGAGCGTCTCCACCGCCTCCAGGAAGTCGGCCACCGGCGCGTGGTCGTGGGCGTAGGGCAGCTTGTGCTCGACCAAGTCGGTGCGGCTCTTCACCACCAGGCCCTTGGAGTCCACGAACCAGCACTTCTGCTTGGCCTCAGCCTCGCTGACGCCCTCAGCCTTGAGCCCGGTGACGATCAGGTCGCCGATGCCCACGCCGGCCTCGCCCGCGCCCAGGAACAGGAACTTGTGATCGGCCAGGCGGTTGTGGGTCAGCCGCAGAGCGGAGTAGATGCCGGCCAGCGCCACGCCGGCTGTGCCCTGGATGTCGTCGTCGAAGGTGCAGGCCATCTGCTGGTAGCGGCGCAGCAGGCGGAAGGCGTTGGTGTTGCCGAAGTCTTCCAGCTGCAGGCAGGCGTGCGGGAAGATCTCCTGCACGGCCTCCACAAACTCGTCCACCAGTTCGTCGTAGGCGGCGCCGCGCAGCCGCCGCTCCGGCACGCCGATGTAGAGCGGATCCTGGAGGAGGGCGGCGTTGTTGGTGCCGACATCCAGCATCACGGGCAGACACTGGGTGGGGTGCACGCCGGCGCAGGCCGTGTACAGGGCCAGCTTGCCGATGGGGATGCCCATGCCGCCGGCGCCCAGGTCGCCCAAGCCCAGGATGCGCTCGCCGTCGGTGACCACGATCATGCGCACATCCGGGAACGGCCAGTTGCGCAGCACGTCGCGCACGTGGCCGCGGTCGCGGGCGGTGACGTACAGGCCGCGCGGCCGGCGGAAGATGTGCCCGAACTCCTGGCAGCCCTGGCCGACGGTGGGCGTGTAGATGAGGGGCATCATCTCGTCGAGGTTGCTCATCACCACGCGGTAGAAGAGATTCTCGTTGCGGTCCTGCAGGGACCCGAGGTAGATGTACTTCTCGATGTCAGAGGTCTTGCGCCGCATGTTCTCCAGGACGCGCATCATCTGCTGGTCTTGGGTGAAGACGCGCGGCGGCAGCAGGCCGCGCAGGCCGAGCATGTCGCGCTCGGCATCCGTGAAGGCCGTGCCTTTGTTGAGAACCGGATCGTGCAGGATGTCTACGCCGCGCTTGCCGCGGATGGTGCGTGGGTCGAACATAAGTACTCCTCTCAGTGTTAGGTCGACGGGAGGAGCGTAGGACTTTCACGGGCCGTGAACAAGGGTGCATAAAGCCGGTTTCCGGAGACTGTTGTCATGACTCGCGGCTATCCGCGCCCCGGGCGGGCGGGGTTGTGGCAAATCGGGCCAGATCAGCATTATTTGGGCTAACGGCCCAAAGCGGGCGCCCCTCGAGGGGCGGGGGCGTCAGGCCGGGTCGAGATACTCGGCGGCCTGGTCGGAGGTCAGGCGCGTCAGGAACTGCTCGTCCTCCGAGCCGTTGACGAGATACTCGTAGTCGGTCCGATAGAGGTAGTACGTGCCGCACTCGGGGCACTGCTTCAAGTGCAGCGCGCGGCCGCTGGACGGCCGGAGGTCCTTCACCAGCACCAGGCGGCTGGCCTCCGCGGGCAGGGCCGAGTCGTCCTCGGCGTGGCCGTACTTCTGAAAAGCGTATTCCTCATCTAGAATGGACGAGCACAGGCTGCAGTGTCGGTGCGGGGCAGCGTCTGGGAAGGGCATGGGAACCTCTGAGTGGGCGGAGACACGATGAGCACAGCCGCGATCTACAACTATCTCCAGGTCGATGACGACCTGTGTCTGGGCGGCCAGCCGACCGAGGCCCAGCTGCGGGCGGCCGCGGCGGAGGGCTTTGTCACGGTCATCAACCTGGCCACCCTCCACCCGGACGATGCCCTCCAGGATGAAGCCGGCCTGGTGCAGGCGCTGGGTCTGACCTACATCCACCTCCCCGTCGCCTGGGGCAACCCGCGGCCGGAGGATTTCGCGGCCTTCGAGCGCGCCTTCAGCAGCCGGCCAGCCGGCAAGACGCTGCTGCACTGCGCCGCGAATTACCGCGCGACGGCCTTCTACGGCCTGTACGCCCAGAAGCACCTGGGCTGGTCGGAGGCCCAGGCTGAGGTGTTCCGCGCCCAGATCTGGGCGGGCAGCAACTACCCGGTGTGGGAGCAGTTTATCGCCCATATCCGGGCGCAGCTCAACGGGCCGGCCGCCGGCTCAGCCCGCTGACGGCTGCAGCAGATCCCAGCGGTTGCCGTACAAGTCGAAGAAGACGACCACCCAGCCATACGGCTCCCGGCGCGGCGCCTCGGCAAAGCGGACGCCGCGCGCCCGCATGTGGCGATAGTGCCCCCAGAAGTCATCGGTCTCCAAAAACAGGCAGACGCGCCCGCCGGCCTGGCGGCCGATTTGCTCGCGCTGTTCGGGAGTGACCGCCCGCGCGAGCAGCAACGCGGCCCCCGGTGAGCCGGCCGGCGCCACGCGCACCCAACGCTTCCCCTCGGCCAGCGGCCGGTCCTCCAGCACCGTGAAGCGCAAGGCCTCGGTGAAGAAGGCCAGGGCCTCATCGTAGTCGCGCACCAGGAACGTCACCAGCACAATCGCAGCGGGCATAGGTCTCCGGCCGGGCGCCAGCCTGGCGCGGCGGCGAGTATAGCAGACGCCTGGCGGCCTCTGAGCGCGGGCAGGGGGCCGGCAGATCAAAACTCTTTAACTGAGTCATAGCGTTTCTGTACAAATTCTAAATACGCCTGCGTAGACTTATCTTCAGACTGACAGACTGGACGCGAGGTTGTTATGTTGCCTGAAGCGACGACATTCTGGACCATGAACACGCCCGGCGAAAGGCCTGCCCGCCGGGTAGCCCCGGCCCAGACACCGCTGGCCCGCGAGTTGAACCGCTTTGAGCCCATCCGGCTGGCGCAGATGGACGGGGTCGCGCTGCAAGACCGCGTCGACACCAAGTATGCGATGACGCTGCGGCAATGGCAGATGGTCCTGCCGGCGCTGCGCGAGTATTACCAGGTGCTGGACGTGGACGGCGTCCGGCTGAGCGCCTACCAGACGCTGTACTTTGACACGCCCGACTTCGCCTTCTTCCGGCGTCATCAGACTGGGCGGCCGGAGCGCTGCAAGGTCCGCAGCCGCCGTTACGTGGACAGCGGCCTGGCTTTCCTGGAGGTGAAGCTCAAGACGCGCCAGGACCGCACGGTGAAGCACCGCCTGCGGACGCCGAGCCTGGTCACCGCGCGCACGCCGGAGGTGGAGGCCTTCCTGGGTGACAGCCTGCCGCAGGGCGTGCCGGCGCTGGAGCCCAAGCTCTGGAACGAGTTCTCGCGCCTCACGCTGGTCAACCGGCGCCGGCCGGAACGGCTGACCGTGGACCTGAATGTGCGCTTCTTCCATGACTACGACGCCATCGCCCTGCCGGGGCTGGTGGTGGCCGAGGTCAAGCAGGCCGGCCGCCAGCACGACTCCGAATTCATGCGGCTGATGCAGGCCTACCACGTCCGCCCCACCGCCTTCAGCAAATACTGCCTGGGCGTCGCGGTCCTGTACCCGGCCGTCCCGCACAATCACTTCAAGCCCCTGCTCGGGCTTGTCAGCAAACTCATGCGCGAGGCCAACCATGTCGACCGAACTCACTAGCCTGATGCTGGGCGCCGCCCTCAACCTGGCGGTGGCCCTGGTCATCGTCCGCTTCATCTACTATCCCGTCACCCAGGATAAGCAGTACGTCTTCACGTTCCTGGGTTTCAACACCGTGATTTACTTCGTGCTCGGGCTGCTCACCAGCGTGGAGCTGAGTCTGGGCGTGGGCTTCGGGTTGTTCGCCATCTTCTCGGTGCTGCGCTACCGCACCGAGGAGATCCCGATCCGCGAGATGACCTACCTCTTCATCATCATCGCCCTGCCGGTGATGAACTCGGTCCTGGCCACGAACGGCGATTTTCCACAGGTGCTCTTCGCCAACGCCGTCGTCGTGGCGCTGCTGTACGTGCTGGAGAGAGGCTGGGGTTTTCATTTTGCCGCCAGCCGCAAGATCACGTACGAACGCCTCGACCTGACGGTGCCGGCCAAGCGCGAGCAGCTGCTGGCCGACCTGCGCGCGCGCACCGGCCTGGCCGTGACGCGCGTCGAGGTGGGACGCCTGGACTTCTCGCGCGATACGGCCGAGCTCAAACTCTTCTACGAAACCGCCCGGCCGGGACAGTCCGAAGCCCACGACACCCGCGAGCCGGCGGCTCGGAGCGTGCGATGAAACGCCGAAGCCTCCCGACCCTGTTGAGCAGCCTGCTGCTGCTGGCCCTGACCGCGTGCTCGCTGGGCGGCGCGACCGCCGGCGGCAGTTCCAGCGAGACGGCAGCGCCGGCGACCGCGACCACCCCGGCCACGCCAGCGGCGGAAGACGGTGAAGACGCCGTCGTGCGCCCGGCTGGGTGGACGGACGCCACCCACTCGAACGCCGTCGACCCGAACTACGCCGTGGTCTTCCCGCAGGACAAGGTCAATCAGATCACGATCCGGATCGACCCAGACGACTGGGCGGCCATGCAGGCAAACATGACTGACTTGTTCGGCGAGGCCGGCACCGGCGGACCTGGCGGCGGGGGTGGGCCGGGCCAGTTCGCGCCTGGCGGCGACCAGCCGGGCGGCAACCCGCCCGGCGGCGATATGGCCGGGGGCAACCCGCCCGCGGGCGGGCCGGGCGGCGGCGGCGACTTTACGACCGAGAATCCCATGTGGGTGGCGGCCACGCTTGAGTTCGAGGGCCAAACCTGGACGAACGTCGGCGTGCGCTACAAGGGCAATTCCTCGCTGATGAGCGCCTGGAATAGCGGCAGCCTCAAGCTCCCTTTGAAGCTGGACTTCGACGAGTGGGAGGCCGAGTATCCGGCCGTCACGAACCAGCGCTTCTACGGCTTCAAGGAACTGTCACTGGGTACGAGCTTCAGCGATGCCTCCTATCTGCGCGAGGCGGTGGCGTACGACCTGTTGGCCGATGCCGGCCTGACGGCGGCCGAGACCGCCTACTACGAAGTCATCCTGGACTATGGCCAGGGGCCGGTGAACCTGGGCTTGTACACGGCCGTCGAAGTGATCGACGACACCGTCGTCGAGCGTGTGTTCGGCGAAGACAGCGGCAACCTCTATGAGGGCGACGGCGCCGGCGTCAGCCTGGCGGCCGGGACGCTGGACCAGATCACGGCGAGCTTCCAGAAGGAGAACAACGCCGAGGCGGCCGACTGGAGCGACCTCGAGGCGCTCTACAACGCGCTGCACGCCGAGACACGCACCACCGACCCGGCGGCCTGGCGTGCCCAATTGGAGGCCGTCTTCAATGTCGACGCGTTTCTGGAGTGGCTGGCCCTGAGCGCCGTGATCCAGAACTGGGACACCTACGGCCAGATGACGCACAACTTCTATCTTTACAACGATCCAGACACGGGCCAACTGACCTGGATCAGCTGGGACCACAACATGGTGCTGGGGGTGGGCGGCGGACGACCCGGCGGCGGCGGCGGGCCGGGCGGGCGTGGCAACGTCTCGCTGGACAAGGCCGAGGTCGGCGAGAACTGGCCGCTGATCCGCTACCTGCTGGACGACCCGACCTACTCCGAGCGCTATCGCGGCTACCTGGAGGCGCTCGCCACCGGCGTGTTCGACGCCGACCAACTGGCCGCGCAGTATCAGCAAATGGCGGCCCTGATCGAGCCGTACGTCGACGATGTCGCCGCCTTCCAGGCCGCCGTCCAATCGCTGACCGAGACCACCTACGCGCGCGAGGCGGCGCTGGCCGAGTTCCTGGCCGCCCGCTGACCGCGCCTTCGCAAAAATGGGCGCCGGGCCAGGCTTGGCTCGGCGCCTTTTTTGTCGCCCAGGCCGCGGCCTTGCCGGATGGACGGCTTTGCGCGACACTGGGCGGCGGGCGCCCCGCCTGAGCTGGACGCCCGCGAGTCAACCATGGCGTTTGAATTCGATCCTGCGCCGCCGCCGCTTCCACCGGAACTGCGCCCCGTGCCAGCCCGCCGGCGCACGGCCATCCTGCGCGGCGGTCTGCGCGGCCTCCTGGCCGGCGCCCTGGCCGCCCTCGGCCTGCTGCTGCTGGCCTGGTTGGCGTTTCCGCCGGCGCGCACCAACATCCTGATCATGGGCCTGGATCGCCGCCCGGACGAGGCGACGGCCATCAGCCGCACCGACACGCTCATCCTGGCGACGGTCTACCCGGCCCAGGGCTACGTGGGCCTGCTGTCGCTGCCGCGTGACCTGTACGTGACGCTGGCGGACGGCTCCACCGGCCGCATCAACACCGCCCACTTCTTCGCCGAAGCCGAGCAGGCCGGCAGCGGGCCGCGCGCGGCAGCCGATGTCGTCCAAACCAATTTCGGGGTGACGGTGCATCGCACGCTGCGCGTGGACTTCGCCGGCTTCGTGCGCATCGTGGACGCCGTGGGCGGCATCGACCTGGACGTGCCGCGTCCGCTGATCGATTACGAGTACCCGACCGCCGACTACGGCGTGACGACGGTGGAGTTCGCGGCCGGCCCGCAGCACATGGACGGCGAGCGCGCCCTGATCTACGCGCGCATCCGCCACGGCTCGTCGGACTTTCAGCGCGCCGAGCGGCAGCAGTTGGTTATCCAGGCCCTGCTGCGCCGCGGGCTGCAGCCCAGCGCCTGGCCGCGCTGGCCGGCCCTGTTGGCGGCGCTGCGCGCTGCGGCCGAGACAGACCTCTCGCCCCTGGAAGTGGTGCGCCTGGCGCCGACGCTGCTGCGAGCCGGGCTGACCGGCCTGGATCAGCGCGTCCTGCAGGGCGAGCTGGTGACGCCGTACACGACGCCCAACGGCGGCTCAGCCCTGCTGCCGGTGTGGTCGGAGATTAATCCGGTGCTGCTGGAGATGTTCGGCCAGTGACGCGGCCGGCGTTTACTCGTCGTCGTCCGCGGCCCGCCTGGGCGCGGGCGCCCCGGCCGGTTTGAGGCGATGTTGCAGACCGGCGTCCAATTGTTGGCGCAGCTGCGCCCAGACAGCCGGGCGGCCCTGCTCGCAGTCCTTCAAAAGTTGCTGCACGGCGGCCACCGGTGCCTGCGCCGCCAACGCCCGCGTGGCCGCCGGTAGTTCGTAGGCCGGGGTCTTGACGAACCCGAACTGCACCACCTCGACCACGTCCAGCAGGCCGCGCCGCGCCAGCCCGCGCTTCACCGACTCGGCGGCCTGATGCCACGGGTTCGGGCTGTCCGCCTCCAGTAGGCCGCGCGTCACCGCCGCCGCCTCCGGGACCTCGCCGGCGAGCCCGCGCAGGCGCGCCTCCAGGCTGTGCTCGGGCCAGACCGGGTCGGCCGCGCCCGGTTCGGCGTACAGCGTGAGCACCTTGCTCGGGCCGAAGGGCGTCGGCTTGGCGCGCACTTCCAGGCGCAGCGCGCCGGCCTGTTCGGCGGCCAGGAACGCCGCGGCCAGCAGAGCGCGCGCCAGGGCGGCCGCGGACACGGCGCCCTCCGTGTGCAGCAGGGCCAGCTTGTCGGCCAGACCGGGCGGGGGCGCGAAGGCCTCGCCATTCAACAGGACGATCTCGCTGGGGGCCAACGGCGACGCGCGCAGCGCCTGAATATCGGTCATGACTACCTCCCACGGCCGGAGCAGGATGGCCCCATTCTACCGGCCTCCGGCCGTCCGTCCGGACGAGCTTGTCCCTTTTTGCTCGGTCAGTGCGTTTAACCAGAGGCGGCCTCTTTCCGGCCCGCCTGGTCCTTCTGGGAGGCAACTCGGACGCGTGTTTATGGATATCGCCCAGCCTGACGAAACCGCCCGCGACGACGGCCTGGCGGCCCTGGTCGTGCGCGCGCAACACGACCCGGCCGAGTTCGTGACCTTGTACGACCTCTATGTTCAGCCGGTCTACCGCTACCACTTCAGCCGGGTTGGCAACGCGCCAGATGCCCAGGACCTGACCGCGCAGACCTTCCTGGCGGCGCTGGAGGCGCTGCCGCGCTATCGCCACCGCGGCTACTTCGCGGCCTGGCTGTTCCGGATCGCGCGCAGCCAGCGCGGCACCTTCTTCCGTTCCCGCAGCCGGGAAACGGACTCGGAACCGGCCGAGGCCGCGCCCGCGCCGGGCGATGCCCTGGCCGTCGTAGTGGAGCGGGCGCCCTTGCGGGCGCTGCTGCGCGCCCTGGACGACGACGAGCGCGAATTGCTCAACCTGCGCTACGCGGCCGACCTGAAGTTCGGCGAGATCGCGGACCTGCTCGGCCGGAACGAGGCCGCGGTGAAGAAGGCGCTGTACCGCCTGTTGGCGCGCCTGCAGGCGCAGTTGGAGGCGCACGATGAGTGACGACACGCCCAACCCTGAGTTGGAAGATCAGCTCCGGTCGGCCCTGGCTGCGCCCAAGCCGGCGCCCGCCTTCGTGCATGATTTGCGCCGGCAGCTGGCGAGCCGCGCCGCCCCATCGCCGCAGGCGCCGGGCCGGCGTCTGCGCCTCCTCGGTCGTTTGGCCGTGAGCGGGGCGGCGCTGGTCGTGGTCGGCCTGCTGCTGATCGGCCCGGGCGCGGTCGTCAACGCCATGCGCCGCTGGCTGGGCTATCTGCCCGGCGTCGGCGTGGTGGACACCCAATCGCCGCTGCGGGTGCTGGCCGAGGTGAGCCAGGCAGCGCGTTCGGGTATCACGCTTTCGGTGACACAGGCCGTCCTGGACGCCGAGAAGACCGTCCTGTTCTATCGCGCCGAAGGTATCCCGCCGGAGGCCTTTCCGCGCAGCGAGGCCGCGCCGTTCTGCTCCGAGCTGCCGCGCCTGCTGCTCCCGGATGGCACGCGGCTGGCGAGCACGGGCCTGAGCGGAGGCGGGTGGGGCGCCGGCTACGAGCATCGCCTCACCTTTGCGGCCCTGCCCGCCGCCGTGATGGCGGCGACCCTCGAGGTGCCCTGCCTGCAGGATACCGCACCCGGCGCCGCGCCCGAGGACTGGGCCTTGCCGCTGCGCTTCGCACCGGCGCCGCCCGACCTGACGGTGGCGCCCGTGATCGAACTGCCGCCCGCCACACCGACTGTGCCGCCGCCGACGGTCAGTGGTCCTGAAACCAAGGCCGTGCCCACCCTCGCCCCGCCGGCCTTTGGCGTGCAATTAGTGCTCGATCAGGCGATCCCGCTGGACGACGGCTATTACCTGTTGGGCCACACGGTCTGGGATGACACCCGCCTGACGGAGTTGGCCGCGCAGATCACGACCGCGCGGGACGCCGGCGGGCACGCCATCCCGATCGAGCCCGCGTACCTGGGCGATCTGGGGATCGACAACCCGGCGCCGGGGCAGTGGGCTTACAGACTCTACGGCCAGATCTTCAGCGGCCCAGTGACGCTGACGGCCGAGTGGGTGGGCGTCACCCTGCGCGAGCCGCTGCGCTTTGGCTTCGACATCGGGCCCGCGCCGGAACTCGGCCAAACGTGGGAGCTGGATCAGACCCTGGAGGTGCTCGGTTACGCGGCGCGGGTCGAATCAGCCAGGTCCATCCGGCAGGGCGATCTGCGCGGCTTTGTCTTCACGCTGACGGCCGATCCCGCGCTGGACGGGCTCGATCTGAGCATCGTCACGCCGTCGGCCGGCGGCTCGAGCGCCGGCGGCTCCACCGGCGATGGAAACGGCCGGCTCCAGTCGTTCGCCCTGCGCGACCTCGCGCTCAGCGGCGCGCTGACGCTGGAGGCCCGCACCGCCCGGTTGATTGGGGAGTGGACGGTGGTGTGGACGCCGCCGGCGGCCACGACCAATGCGCCCGCGCCCACAGCGGTGCCGCAGGCCTGCCTGACGCTGGGCACGTGGAAACAACTGCTGGCCGATCCGCCCGCGCTCCCGGCCGGGGTCGCCGGCCGCGTAATCGCCTACGGCCGCATCGTCGATGACGGCCAGGCGCCATCGCCCGAGAACTACGGTGTCCTGGTGGCTGTTCTGGCCGGCGCGGACCGACAGGTGCTCGGGCCGGGCGTCTGGCCCGCGCTGGCGGCGGATGGCCGCCGGGCCGCTTACGCCGGGCAGGATGGCCTGCATGTCGTGAATCTGGACAGTGGTGAGGATCGCTTGGTCCCCAACACGCGGCCGAGCGACTATCACCCGCTGTGGTCGCCGGACGGCGCGCAGCTGGCCTTTGTCCGTGTGGACGATCTCAACGTGTACGTTATCGCGCCGGATGGCACCGGTCTGCGCCGGCTGACCAATGACCCCGCCTTTGAGCAGCTGCTGGCCTGGTCGCCGGATGGCGCGGGCCTGTACTTCAGCCAGCCCAGCGCGGACGGGCAGGCGGTGAAGGTGCTGGACCTGGCCACTGGCGCTGTGACGGACGCAGGGCTGGTTCTGCAGGGCAAGGGGCTGGCGGCGGCGCTTTCGCCGGACGGGCGTTGGCTGGCCTATGTGGAACGCGTGCCGGGTCAGCTGGGCGGCGGCCTGTATTTGATCAGCCGCGCTGGCGGCGCAGAGCCGCGCCTGCTGGTCCAACTTGAGCATTGGGCTGTGACCGGCCCGGTCTGGTCGCCGGACGGGGAGTGGCTGCGGGTGGGCATCGTGGACACGGATCAGTTCGCCCCGCACGAGACATCGGCGATCCTTAACGTCCGCACGTGCGCGGCCTTCCCGCTCACGACAGTGGAGGGCGCCGTCATGGGCTGGGCGCCGTGAGTGTCAGGGCCCGTCGCGCCGGATCAGGGGCAGATAGAGCGCGGGCCCGCCGGTGACCGGCACGCTGCCGCCGCTGGCGACCCAGTCCCACCAGAAGACGTCGGCCAGCGCGGCGTAGACCGCCGCCGACTGGACCTGCACGGCCAGCTCGCGGTTCTGTTTGCTGCTGTTCTCGCTGCCGTTGAGCGAGCCGGTGTGCGCCCAGGCCTCGCCGCCGCTGGTCACCAGCACCAACTTGTTGTGGATGCCGGTACCGGCCGGGTTGCCGAGCCGGCAGGCCAGGTCCAGGTTTTCCGCGCTGGCGATGGCGTTGACGTACGCGCAGGTCGCGGTGTTGCTGCGGGCCTCGCTCGGGATATCGTAAGCCGAGTCCAACAGGATCCGCACCAGCGCGCCGCGCCGCGCCGCCGCCAGGTAGGCCTCCAGGCGCGGGTTCGGGTCGGCGGCGGCGCTGCTCGTGGTCGGCCCCCAGAACGGGTGCTCGTAGAGCTGCTCCACCAGCACGCGGTCGCCCGGGCCGGCGCGGGCGACCAGCCCCAGCAGGGCATCCCGGTCGCGCAGCGAGTTGTCCGGCGATTGGACGATCTCGAACGGGAACGTGCCCGTGAACACAAACGGATCCGGGAATTGCACGGCGTAGCTCGTGCCGCCGGACGTGAAGCTGGGCGTAAAGCCCGGCGCGGGCGCGCCGAAGTCGGGGTCGGCCGCGCTCCAGCGCCGCAGATCGCGGTGGTGCTGCGGGTCGAGGTCATGCTCGAAGATCGACAGCGCGTGCGCGAACGGCCCGGCGGCGTCGGTCCACAGCCACAGGCCGCGGTTGCCGGCGGTGCCGTCTGTCTTTGAGTCGGACGGCATCGAGCTGTAGTTCAGGTTCTCGGAGCCGGTCAGCAGCCAGCGGTCATCCACGAGCATGAACTTGGCGTGTTGATAGGCGTACCGGTCGTGGCTGGGCGGCGTGGCAGCCGAGTCGTTGACCATGAACCAGCAGGCGCCGCCGGCGGCCTCGATCTGCTGGCAGTTCCAGCGCTCCTGATCTTCTAACCCGCCGACCGGCGTGCCCTCCAAGAGCACGGTGACGCTCACGCCAGCCGCCGCCCGCGCGGCCAGCGCCTGGCCCAGTTCGGCGTTCTTGAAGTCGTAGCCCTCGTAGCGCAGCGTCTGCGTGGCGGCGTTGATAGCCTGCAGCACAAACGGGAAGATGTGGTCCGGCGCCACCAGGTAGGTGAGCGTGGCGGTCTGCGTGATCTGGTAGGTCTGGAAGTACAGGTCCTGATCCCAGCCCGGATAAAGCACCTTCTTGCCGTTGATGTCGTCGTCCGCGGCCTGGGCCCAATCGGCGGCCTGGTCCGTGTCCAGGATCGGCCGGCCCGTGGCCTGGTCCAGCTTGCGATACAGGATCTGGCCCTCCAGCCCGAAGAAGCCTTGATCATAGGGCCCGATCGTCGGGCCGCTCCAGCCGGTGTTCGTGATAGCGCCGTTCTCCCACACCACCGAGTCAATCAAGGTGTTCGCGCCGTCGCGCAGAAGCAGATCGTCGCCGGTGTTGCTCAGCGACAGGGTGCCGGTGAGCACCAGGTCCGGCACGGTCAGATCGGAGTTGCCGCCGTACTCGAAGTCGGGCGCAAAGCCGAATTCGAGCGTGAAGCTGGTCGCCGTCTGTGCGATCCACAGGCTGGCGCCGGGCGCGAGGGCGCCGCTCAGCGTCACCGTCCCTTCCTGGTCGGTGACCTTCCAGCCGGTCAGGTCGGCCGCCAGCGAGGCGGCGTTGGTCAGCCGGAAGGCCTCGTCCGGCTCACCAGGCAGATAGGTGTCGTAGTACACGGCCGAGATCAGCAGGCCCGAAGAAGCCGCGGCGGAAGGCTGGGCGCGGGCCAGCCAGCCGACGAGCAGGCCGGCGCCCGCCAGGCCCAGGCCCACGGCCAGGACCACGGCGCGGCGGTGTTGCGCAACAGTGGGGGTGGCGTTCATGAGCGGGCTCCTCATCTCAAGCGCTTGAGCATACTGTGACTGTAGGCCAGAACCGCGCGCGGCGCCATTGGGCGGAGGTCATAGGGCCGCGCCGTGATTGCCAGGTCTCGGCCTTGACCGTATACTGTCGCCGAAGCCGCCCCACCCGTGACCGCTCCACATCGCCATGCCGTCTCGCTCGCCTGACGCCGCGTCCGACGCTTTTGATTACGCTGTCCCGGTCCAGGCCGAGGCGCCCTGGCCGACCTTCCGCCGCGACCAGCGCAACACCGGCTGCAGCCCGCTGCGCGCGCGCTACCACGGCGACCAGCCCTGGCACTTCCAGACCGGCAAAGGCCTCTTCTCCACGCCCATCATTGACGGCGCCGGCGCAATCTACTTCGGCTCGGCCGACCATGTCTTCTACGCGCTCAACCCGGATGGCACCGAGCGCTGGCGGCACCGCACCGGCGAGATCATCGACTCGGCCGGGGCGCTGGTCCGGCCGCTGCGCGCCGGGCAGGCCGGCGGCGACGTGGTCTTCCCGTCCGGCGATGGCCTGCTGCGCCGGCTGCGCTGCGCGGACGGCGCCCTGGTGTGGGCCTTCGACGCCCGCCAGGCGCGGCGCGACAGCTACAACAACTGGTGGGAGGGCAACGTCGCGGTTGGCTTCGACGGCACGCTCTACGCGGGCAACACCAACTTCAACTATTACGCCGTGAGCCCGGACGGCGCGCTGAAGTGGGTCTACCCCACCGGCGCCAACGCCTGGTCCTGCGCGGCCATCGCCGCCGACGGCACGCTGTTCTGGGGCTCCAACGACACCCTGGTGCGCGCCGTCCGCGCCGATGGGCGCGAGGTCTGGCGCCGGCGCACGCTCGGCTTCATCGCGGCCTCCGCCGCCCTGGGCTCGGACGCCGTCTACCTCGGCTCGTTCGACAGCTATTTCTACGCGCTCGCGCCGGCCACCGGCCGGGTGCTGTGGAAGCACAAGACCGGTGACCACATCTACAGCTCGGCGGCGCTGCAGCCCGGCGCCGACGGCCGGACGGCCGCCGTCTACGTCGGCTCCACGGACGGGGTGGTGTCCGCTTTGCGCCCGGACGGGGGACGGCGGTGGACCTTCGCCGTCGGCGCGCCCATCCGGTCCTCGCCCGTGCTCGGCCGTGCGCCCGACGGCGACGGCTGGATCCTGTACTGCGGCGCCGGCGATGGCCGTGTCTACGCGCTCAACGCCGCCGATGGTTCGCTGCGCTGGTCGTTCGACACCACCCCGGCCGACCCGGAGCTGCGCGACCGCAACGACCTGAACGGCTCACCGGCCCTGGGCCGCACCGGCGTCTACATCGGCGGCGAGCACGGCCAGCTCTGGTACGTGCCCTACGACTATCCGCTCCACCACGCTGACCCGCGCGGCGTGAGCGGCACCGGCCTGAGCGCCGCCGCCGACTCGGCCGGCCTGGTCTACGTCTCGCCCGGCGGCAACGCGCAGGCCGCGCCTCCGGCGGCTCTGCCGGCCGCGACCGTGATCACGCTCAAGCTGCGGGTGCGCCAGGACGGCGCCGAGGTGCCGGCCCGGCTGTATCGCGCGCCCTTCTACCGGCCGCGCCAGGCCCTGGACGTGCGCGTCGAGCCGGCGTTCCCGCTGCGGGCCGAGGTCTCCGCCGACGGCCGCTATCTGCACGTCATCCCGGATGACTTCCTGACGCCGGGCCAGACCTACACGCTGACCGCTGAGGGCGACTACTACACAGGCGGTCTGGCGCTGGGCAACCTGACGCTGGGCGGCGAGCGGGCCGGGCGCTTCCACACGACCCTGACCTTTGCGGCTGAAACCGCCGCGCACGCCGAGTGGCCGCTGGCCGATCCGCCGGACGCCGTCGGCGCGTTCGAGTGGACGCGGCTGGCGGTGCCGGTCCCGACCATGCTGCCCAGCCTCAACCAGATCGGCTTCGATTACATCGACTGGATCGTGGGCGTGATCGACCGGCGCGGCGCGGGCAGCGCCGGGCGCCTGACGGCCTGGGCCATCGGGGCGCGCCGGGACGCGGCCGGCCAGTTGGTGGCCGACCCGGCCGGTGATTTCCGCCTGCCGCTCAGCGGCGGCTGGCGCGGGGACGCCTTCCGCCTGGCCAACCGCGATTTCCACATGGCCGTCACCGGCATCCCGATCCCGTTCAAGGTCTTTGAGCTGCGCGGCCGGATGGGCGCGGACGGGCGCGCGCAGCCGGGCACCACCGCCTACGCCGAGACGGACCTGCTCTCGATCCCGACGTTTGGGCCGCTGCTGGTGCTGGCCGGGCTGGGCACGAACGTCTTCGAGAAGCTGCTGACGATGAGCACCTACATCACGCGCCCGTACGCCGGCCCGGCCAACCGCCGGCCGGAGGCGTTGAGCGTGGCGGCCGTGAACTTCGACGCGCCGCTCGGCCCGCATGCCGGCCGGGTGGAGGCGCGGCTGAGGCTGGCGGCAGGGGCCGCGTATCCGCTGGCCGAGCACCGGCCGGGCCTGCTCCTGTTGGACGCCGCCACCGGCGAGCCCGTGACGCTGGACTATCACAACCACTTGTCGGCCAGCGCGGATGCGGCCGGGAACCTGGCCGCGGTCACGCTCAGCGTGCCAACGACGGCCCGCCTGCCGCAGGCCCTGGAGGCCGTCGTCCTGGCGGACGTGTTCCCGTTGGCGCGGGTGCGGCTGCGCTGAGGCGGACCATACCGGTGGATGTGGGCGCGCTGCTGCTGAGCCTGGGCCTGATCGGCTTTGGCGGGCTGGCCGGGGTGCTGGCCGGGCGTCTGCTCCTGGAGCAGGTGCAGGGTTGGCGCCAGGCGCGGGCCAGCCGGAACTGGACGCCGACGGCCGGCCGCATCCTCAGCGCGAAACTCGAGCGGGCGGGCGCGCGCCGAAATCTGCTGCGGCCGCATGTGGAGTACGAGTATCACGTCGCCGAGCGGCGCTGCGTGGGCACGCGCCGGGTGTTCGGAGGCCGGCCGCTCTTTGAGGCTCAGGCCGCCCAGGCGGTCCTGGCCCGCTATCCGGCCGGCCAGGCCGTCACCGTCTACTATGACCCGGCTCAACCCGCCGAAGCGACCCTGGAACGCCGCCAGGAGGGGTTGGCCGGCGGACTGCTGATCGCGCTGGTGCTGCTGTTCTCGCCGGCCGCCTTCTGCCTGATCACGGGCCTGATCGGCCTGCGCGACGCCATTGTGCCTTAGGCCAGGAGCTCTATGCCCACTGCCCGCCTCTCCCGCCGTCTCAAGCTGCTCTACAGCACGGGCGACCTCAGCACCAGCGCGCCGCTGGCCATCGTCGCCTTCTTCCAGTTCTTCTTCCTGACCGACGTGGCCGGCCTGCGTCCGGACTACGCCGCCTGGGCCGTCGCGGCCGGCCGCCTGTGGGACGCCGTCAACGACCCTGTCTTCGGCCTCCTCTCGGACCGCATCCGCAGCCGCTGGGGACGCCGGCGGGTGCTGCTGCTGTTCGGCGCTGTGCCGCTGGGGCTGTGCTTTGGGCTGCTCTGGCTGGTGCCGCCGCTGCCGCCGCTGGCGCTGACCGTTTACTACGCCGTCGCCTTCATCCTGTTCGACACCGCCTACACGGCCGTCCACGTCGGCTACAACAGCCTGACGCCGGAGCTGACCCAGGACTACGACGAGCGCAGTTCGCTCAACGGCTACCGCATGGTCTACTCGATCGGCGGGGCGTTGGGCGCCATCATCCTGGCGACAGTGCTGAGCTGGTGGATCACGGATCAGCGGCTGCTGTACGCGGCGCTCGGCCTGGGTCTGGGCCTGGCCGCCATCGTCCCGCCGCTGATCGTCTTCGCCGTGACGCGCGAGTCGGCGGCCTCGGCCCGGCCCGAGCAACTGCCGCCGTGGACGGCGCTCAAGACCACGCTCGGCAACCGCCCGTTCCGGATGGTGATGGGCCTGTACCTGCTGAGCTGGACGACGGCCAGCCTGCTCTCGGCCGTGCTGATCTATTTCGCCAACTACTATCTGCGCGTCCCGGAGCAGGCCAACTACCTGGTGCTGACGGCGCAGGCCTCGGCCATCGTCTTCGTGCCGGTCAGCGTCTGGCTGGCGCGCCGCTACGACAAGCGCCGCGCCTTTATGCTCGGATCAGGCGCCTGGATCGCGGCCCTGCTCGGCATCGCGGCGCTGCCGCCGGATCAGGTGGCGCTGGCCTACGGGCTGGCGGCCGCCTCCGGTCTGGGCATTGCCACGGCCTACGTCGTGCCGTGGGCCATGGTCCCGGACATCATCGAACATGACCAGCTGCAGACCGGCGAGCGGCGCGAGGGCTCGTACTACGCCTTCATCGCGTTCTTTCAGAAACTGGGCACGGGCGCGGCCTTGTGGCTGATGGGGCAGGCGCTGGCCTGGGCCGGCTACGTGACGCCGGCCGCCGGGGCCGCTTTGCCGGAGCAGCCGGCGGCGGCCGTGCTGGCTATCCGGGCCTTCGCCGGGCCGGTGCCGGCCGGGCTGCTGGTGGCCGCGATCCTGTTCGCGTGGGCGTATCCGCTGACGCGCGAGACGCACCAGGCCGCCCTGCAGGAACTGGCCGGACGCGGGGAGTGAGGCGCTGGTGCTTACGGGGCCGGCGCGATGCGGACTTCCTCGAAGTAGCCGTCGAACGTGGTCTCGGTCTCGACGTGGTAGCCGATCGTCAGATCACACGGCTCGCCGACGACCGAGTAAGACGGGCGCAGCGGCTGGCCGTTGATGAAGATAGTCAGCTTCTGATTGGCGGCCGTCCCGCTCTGAGGCGCCTCGCCGACTTCGCGCACGCGGAAGGCCACGGTCAGGGTCTGGCCGGGCGCGTACGCCAGCCCGTCCGAGTCAAGGTAGCCGCCGGGCTCCAGGTAGCGCGAGAAGATGTCGAACAGCAACGGGCCGTTCAGGTTGCTGCCGCGCACGCGCACCTCCAGGCTGGCCAGCCGATCCTTGCGCGGCACCGTCACGCCGACACTCAGGTAGGCCTGGTGCTGCTTGCCCGCGAACACGCTGACCTCGTCCAGGCCCAGGACGACCTCGGCCTCCGCGAAACACCCGGACGGGGTCTGGCCCAGTTGGCGCGTGCCCTCGTTTTCGAGCGACAGGAACACGTTCAGGCGGCCATTGCGGCCCTCGGTGAAGAACAGGTCGTCGGCGGCCAGGCAGCCGCCCACAATCGGGAGCGGCGTGGGCGCCGGCGTGCCCTCGCCCACGGGCGTGGTCAGTAACGCCCAGCGCGCGGCGTCCAGGCAGGCATCGTCGAAGGCGTCGTAGATCGCCACGGCCGACGTCGGCGTCGGCGTCACGCCGGCGGGCAGAGTCGGCGTCTCGGTGGGTGTCGGCGGAGTCGGCGTGGGTGACGGCGGCTCCGGCGTCGCGGTCCGGGTCTCGGTGGGCGCCGGGAGCGTGGCGGTGGCGGTGGGCGTCGGCGTAGCGCTCGGGCTTGGCGCGGTGGCCGTGGCGGTGGCGGCGGCGACGATGGCGGTAGCCGGCGGCGTGGCGCTCGGCGCGGGCAGGGTGGCGGTGGGCGGCGCCGGCGGCGTGCGCGCGAAGAGCACGGCGATGACGAGGATGGCCAGCGCCGCGATGGCGACCACGCCCAAGACGGCGTAACGCGCCACCGGCCCGCCTTCGTTGACGACGGTGTGGCTGGTGCTGGTCGTGGTATTGTGGCTGACGACCTTGTCGCCGCCGACCACGTCGCCGCCGACGGTGGCGTCGTTGCCGGCGGTCAGGCCGGCGCTGGAGTTGGGTTTGGGCGGGTGTTCTTCTGACATGCCGGCTGGATGCGCGCACCCGGACGGGTGCTCAGGTGGCTCTGATGACTCAGACGCTGGATCGCTTGAAAACGTTCGGCTGGCGGTGGGGGCCGGCCCTGGCCCTCATGGCCGTCATCTACTGGGCCTCGGCCACGCCCAGCCGGAACCTGCCGGATTTCGGCGGGTGGGACACGCTGCTCAAGAAGGGCGGCCACGCCCTGGGCTACGCGCTGCTGGCGGCCGCCTATCAGCATGGATTGCGCGGGCGACCGGCTCTGGCCGTGCTGCTGGCCGGCCTGTACGCCCTGACGGATGAGTTCCACCAGACCTTCACGGCCGGGCGGACCCCCTCGGGCCTCGACGTGCTGATCGACACGACCGGCGCCATCGTCGGCGCCTGGCTGTGGTGGGCGGGCCGGGCGGGGTGGGCCGCCCGCCGGCGCTGACTCAATCCCCCGGCGCCAGCGACGTCAGCGCCACCAGGCCGGTGCGGATCGCGTACAGCGCGGCCTGCGTGCGGCTGGGGACGTTGAGCTTGCTCAGGATATTGCTGACGTGCGAGTGGACGGTCTTCTCGCCGATCTTGAGCGCCTGGGCGATTTCCTTGTTGGACTTGCCCTGCGCCAGCAGCTTAAGCACTTCGGTCTCGCGCGCGGTCAGGGCCTGCGGGTTCTCGGGCGTGCGCACATCGCGCACCAGCCGGGCGGCCGCCTGCGGCGAGAGATGCACCTCGCCGGCGGCCGCGGACTTGATGGCCCGGATGACCTCGTCGCCGGAAGCGTCCTTGAGCAGATAGCCGATGGCGCCGGCGCGCACGACGTCGGTGACGATGCTGTCCTCCAGCACGCTCGTCAGCGCCACAATCTCGGTCTCGGGCAGGTCGCGGCGGATCTCGGTGATGGCCGAGAGCCCGTCCATCACCGGCATCAACAGGTCCATCAACACCACGTCGGGGCGGAGCTGGTGCGCCAGTGTCACGGCCTCGCGGCCGTTGGCGGCTTCACCGACCACCGCGATCTCGGCGTCCAGGGTCAGCAGCATGCGGACCCCCTGACGCATGACGGTATGATCATCCACCAGCAAGACGCGGACAGGCATACAGATCCCTTGGCGCGGGGGAACGCTCCGCGCTGAGAGTATACATCAGCCGGCGTTGGGGGAGATTGCGAGCCCAGCCTCCACAAAAATAGGGATGGTCGGCCCGCCCGCGAGGGTGATAGAGTGCGAGGGCCTGCCCAATTTTGGGCGTTTTAGTTTATCGGCGCTGAGCGCCAAGGGTCTGACTTATGCGTCTACTGCCTCGTCTCCTGTTTGCGGCGCTGCTCCTGTTGGGTGTGAGCGCGCCGGCGCTCGCGGCCGGCGGCACCACCGTCTACCTGCCGCTGACCGCCAAGGGCTACACGGCCGGGTCCGATGCCCGGCGCGTCAACGCGCCTTACCTGAACGTGTCTGACATCCTCGGACAGAAGTTCTCCGAGATGGCCATCTTCTGGTTCGGGCGCGTTTCCCAGACCGAGAACTACGCCGACGTCCGGGTGGCCTTCAACGACACCGAGTTGGTGATCTACGTCGCCAGCTTCGACCGCCGCATTTGGTACGACACGACGCCGGCGACGGCCGACCTGGTGCAGTGGGACGCCGTCACCGTCTTCCTGAACACCACCGGCAACGGCGGTATCGCGCCCACCACCAGCGCCTTCAGACTGGACGCCCAACTCAACAACGGCGGCACGGTGGCGGCGGCCGGCAAGGCCGCGTACCGCGGCAACGGCACCGGGTGGGCGGCGGCGTCCGTCACGTTCACGGCTACGGCCGGCTGGCGCGGCGGCAATATCAACGACAACGGCGACGACCGGGGCGGTGTCATGTCCTTCCGCATCCCGTTCGCCAGCCTGGGCATCACCAAGCCCGCGCTCGGTTCGGCGCCCTGGGGGTTGGCCGTCGTTCTGCACGACCGCGACGAGCAGGCCGGGCCGGCGCTGGCCGACAAGTTCTGGCCGGAGACCTTCAGCGCCAACAGCCCGGCTACCTGGGGCCAGTTGCGCTGGGGGATTCCAGCCTACACGCCACCGTCTTCGACCTTGGGAGGCACGGTCACCGTCCGGCATCAACTGAACGGCGCCACGGTGCTGGACGCCGGGGTGGGCGGCACCATTCCCAACCTGTGCGGCGGCGGCGGGGATTTCTGGACGCACTGGGGCAACGCGAACTACGGCTCGCAAGAAGGCTTCGCCGTCCAGAACCAGGATGACATCGCCGACTGGCCCTGCTTCGCCAAGGTGTACCTGAACTTCCCGCTCAGTGCGGTGCCGGCCGGCAAGGTGATCCGCTCAGCCACGCTCACCCTGCACCAAACCGGAGGCTCCGGCCCGGCCAGCAATGGCGACCAGCCGGCTGACGAATTCATCCAGGTCCTGACAACCGCGCAGGATTGGACTGACTCCACGATTACGTGGAACAACGCACCGCTGGCGCTGGAGAATTTCGCCGGTGCCTGGGTCGGGACAGTCGTCGGGTGTGGCGGCAGCATCGCCTGGCCGTGCGTGCCGCGCCAGTGGAATGTGACGGCCGCGGTGGCGCAGGCCTACAGCGGCAGCGGCCCGGCGCGGCTGGTCCTGTACAGCGCCAACACCGCCTACAGCACCGGCAAATACTTCACCTCCTCCAACAGCGGGGACTGGAACGCCGCCGGCCGGCCGACGCTGACGGTGGAGTGGGGCAACCCCTGAAGCCAATGGCGCTGCGCCCCGGCTCACTCAGCGGCCGCGCCCTCGCCATCTTGCTGGTCCTCAACTTGTGGGTCGGCGCGCTCGGCCTGCCGCCTGCCCTAGCCGACGACGAGCCGCCTGCGCCGACGCTTACGCCGGCCCCGGACCAGGCGACCGCCGGGCCGGCGGCCGTGTTCCTGCCCGTTGTCAGCCGCCAAACCGACGGCCCGCTGGTCAACTTGCTGGCCAACGGTGATTTTGAGGGCGGCTCTCTGGCTGGCTGGGTGGCCGGCGGCGCCACGGTCTCGACGGCCGAGGCCCAGCGCGGGCAGGCGTCGGCGCGCCTGGCTAACCAATCCATGCGCGCGACTCTCCCCACCACGCCCGGGCAGGTCTACAAGGTCACGACCTGGGTCAAGATCGTGAGCGAGAGCGGTCAGGATTGGGGCGGTTTCCGGCTCGCCGCCTATGGCCCGGATTGGAAGCCGCTCGCCGAAACCGGCCCGCTGCTCCAGGCCCAGCGCGGAAGGGAGTGGTTCAAGATCGGGCTGGCCTTTACGGCCACGGCGACCACGACGCCGATTGACCTCGGCTACTTCGGCGGGCCGGGCCGGCAGATGGTGGCGCACGTGGACGACGTGCAGGCGTTCGCGCGGGGCGCCAACCGGCCGCCCAACCTGGCGGCCTCGCTGACGACGGCGCTGTCGCCGCTGCCGCAGACGCAGTCCTTCTCGCTGACCGCCGAGGACAGCGATGGCGCCGTAGTGCGCGTGCTGTGGGACTTCGGCGACGGCGGGCGGGCGCTGGAGGCGGCCGGCGCGCGCCGGGTGGCGCTGCCCGGGAGTTTTGTCGCCACCGCCAGCGTGGCCGACGACGATGGCGCGGTGGTGACGCGCACCTTCACGTGGTCGGCGACGGACACCAGCCTAGCGCTGTTAAACGTCGAGACCCCGGCGGATGCCATTAGCGTGGCCGTGCCGGCCGTGACCCTCAGCGGGCACGCGCCGGGCGCGGTGAACGTGCAGGTGAGCACCGACCAGGGTTTCTTCGGACCGGCCACGGGGACGGCGGATTGGAGCGTGGAGGTGCCGCTGCAAGCCGGGTGGAACCGCCTGCTGATCCAGGCGCGGGATGCGGCTGGGCGCCTCGTCACCCAGGAGCGGCGCGTGCGCTATGTGCCGCCCGGCCCGCTCGCGCTCACCATCGTCAGCAGCCCGGCCGCGGTCCAGCGCTGGGAGGCGCTGGAGATCACGTTCCGGCTGGAGAACAGCGCCGCCACGCACCCGCAGTTTCCTTACGCTGCGGCCATGCCGCCCGGCCTGCGCGGGATCGACGGCGTCACCGTCGAGGCGCTCTTCACGCCCGACAACTGGGCCACGGTGTATCGCCGGCCGGCCTTCCTCTATCAGCCTTATCAGCGCGCGCTCAAACAAGGGCAAGAATGGCTGTATCCCGCCGGTGACGCCGTGTGGCTGGCGCGCTTCGCGCCGCCGACGCTGGGGACTTGGCGTTACCGGCTGGATGTGACCGAGGCCAAGGGGCGGGCGCAGTCGGCCGAAGGCGCCTTCACGGTCACGGCGCCGACGCAGGCCGCCAACCACGGCCCGGTCCGTGTCGCGGCCGCCGACCCGCGCTATTTCGAGTACGCCGACGGCGGGCTTTTCCTGGGCACCGGCCACGGCACGGCCTTCGGCGCCGACCGGTTCTCCTATGAGGCCGTGGACCAGTTCAACGCCATCGGCTCCGGGAATCAGCACTTCTTTCGCTGGTGGGTCAGCGGCCGGCTCTGGGCCTCGGCCTGGCAATCCTGGCGCTCGCTGACCCTGCCCAACAACGGTTATCTGCCTGCCACCGGCCTGACCCTCGAGCGCGCCTATGCCGACGGCCTGGCGGCGGCGCGGTTGGACGCCGCCAACCCGCTCTTGTTCCAGGGCTGGGAGTCTGGCCACGCCGGGTTGATCCCGGGCCGGACCTATCGCCTGCAAATCCGCTGGCGCACAGAAGCGGTGACCGGCCCGGCCGTCGGCGGGCAGCCGTATGGCGTCACCGTCAAGCTCACCGGCTGGCCAGAAGTCGGCGAGACCGGGGCCTTGCCGGCCCTCATCCCGCCCATCGCCGGCGACACTCCCTGGCATGTGGCCTCGGCCGACTTCGTCGCGGCCGGCGATTTTATCCCCAACGTGGCCCTCATCTTGGAGAACACCACCGGCGGCGCCGCTTACGTAGACGAGGTCGCAGTCCGCGAGGTGCTGACCGGCGGCGGCCTGGGGCCGCAGTTGCTGCGCGGGCCGCGTTTCAATTCGCACCTGGCCTTCGATCCGGCGCGCGGCGCCGGGATGGACGCGATCCTGGCCGACGCGGCTGCGCGCGGTTTCTTCTTCAAGCTGGTGATCAGCGAGAAGGACGAATACCTGCTCAACCGCCTGGCGCCGGACGGCCTGCCGGACCGACTGGGCGGCCAGTTCGACGGCGGGCCCGGCACGCCGGGGCGCTGGCTGCACGAGGCCTACTGGCGCTATCTGTTCGCGCGCTTCGGCGCGTACCGGTCGGTCCACTCGTGGGAGCTGGTTAACGAGGCGGCGCCCGGCCCAGGCGCGCACTTCAATCTGGCGGCGGCACTGGCCCAGCGCGCGGCGGCGGACGGCAACCCGCACCCGGCCACGACCTCCACCTGGGCGACGCTGGCCGAGGCGGCCTGGAAAGATCCGGCCAGCGCCGCGCTCAGCTACACCGATTTCCACGCCTACGTGCGCGGCACCGGCTGGCTCGAGCCGCGCGAGCAAATGGCCGGCGACTCGGCGCGCTTCTTCAATGATTACGATCTAGCCGCGCGCGCCGCCGGCTTCGGCAAGCCGGTCGTGTGGGGGGAGGCCGGCATCGATGGAGGTGCGGGCACCGATCACGAGGACCCGCGGCTGGCCGCCGACCTGAGCGGCCTCTGGCTGCACAAGTTCACCTGGGCGCGCACAGGGCCGGGCGGCGTCTACGCGCTGTACTGGTACACCGGCAACATTTTTGACAAGCGGCTGCATCCGATCTACGGCGCCTGGAACCGCTTCATGGCCGGCCTGCCGCTGAACAACGGCCGCTACCAAGACGTGGCGGCCACGGTCTCCAATGGCAACCTGCGCGTCCTGGGTCAGAAGGACCTGGCCGCCGGCTGGGCGCACCTATGGATCGACAACCGCGCTCACACCTGGCAGAACGTCGTCGAGGGGCGCGCGGTCGCTCCGGTCAGCGGCACAGTGCGGGTGGCGCTGGGCAGAGCGAACGCGCAGTACACGGTCGCCTGGTATGACACCGGCGCCGGTCTGGTGACCCGGACCCAAACTCTCAGCGCCGATTCGTCCGGGGTGCTGGCGTTGACCGTGACGAGCTTGCGGACGGACACGGCCGTGCGCGTTACGCGGCGCTGAGCCAGACCTGGCTGGGCGCGGTCCTGGGCCGGTTGGACCAAAGGTAACCCGGAGCGCGGGCTCCGGCCACCCGGCCTGGGCCATTGGTCCCAGCCCGGCGTTCCCCAAAACCATATTTCCTACCGCTCCAACCGGCCTTTGACGGCCTGCGGCGGCTTGTTAGTGCGAACGTACTATCCAAGCCGCCGCGTCGTTTTGCTAGACTCCTTGTCAGATTTAGCCTGATTGTGATCAGGCGCCCGTCCCGGTTCACCACGCCCGACTACTCGTACTGCTCGCGACCGCCGCACTGCCATGACTAGCTCCACCCGCCCAACTAACACGTCTGCGTTGCGCGGGATCCAGGTCTACATCAGCCGCCAGGCCTCCAGCCTGGGCCGCTATCTCCTGGAGCAGGCCTTGTACGCGCTGGTGGGCTGGGTGCCGACCGTGGCGGGGATCGCCGTGCGCGGCGTGCTCTACCGCCTGATCTTGAAGATGGACGGGTTGGCCGCCATCGAGCACAACGTGCGGCTGCGCTTCGCCGACCACATCCGGCTGGGTCACGGCGTCTATCTGGACCAGGGTGTTTACCTGCACGCCTGCCCGCGCGGGATCACGCTCGGCGCGGACACGATCGTCATGCACGGCGCGGTGCTGCACGTCTACAACTTCCGTGACCTGCCGCAGGCCGGCATCACCATCGGCCGGAACAGCCTGATCGGCGAGTACACGGTGATCCGCGGGCAGGGCGGCGTGACCATCGGCGACCGGGTCTACACCTCGCCGTTCACGCAGATCATCGCCGTGAACCACGTCTTCGACGACCCGGCCCGCCCGTTTGTGGAGCAGGGCATCACGGCCGAAGGCATCGTCATCGAGGACGACGTCTGGCTGGGCGCCAACGTGGTGGTGACCGACGGCGTCCGCATCGGGCGCGGCGCGGTGGTGGCGGCCGGCGCGGTGGTGACCAAGGACGTACCGCCGCACACGGTGGTGGCCGGCGTGCCCGCCCGGCCGATCAAGACAATCGGCGCTGACAGCCAGGTTCGACCGGACCGGGTTGTGTTTTTTGAGAAAGAGGCTAGCCATCCATGACCGCTTTGTCTGTTGTCATCCCGGCTTATAACGAGGAAGACGGCATTGAGACCATCGCCCGGCGCGTCCTGGCGGTGAAGGCCGACCTGGAGCAGGTCGGCGTCCAACTGTCGGAACTGCTGGTGGTGGACGACGGTTCGCGTGACCGCACGGCCGAGATCGCCGCGGGCATTCCGGGCGTCACCCTGATCAAGCATCCCAAGAACAAGGGCTACGGCGGCGCGCTCAAGACCGGCTTCGGCGCGGCCAAGGGCGACCTGATCGGCTTCCTGGACGCCGACGGCACGTACCCGCCCGAGTTCTTCCCGCAGCTGTGCGTCAAGGCCATGAATGGCACCGACCTGGTGATCGGCTCGCGCATGGCCGGCGCCGAAAGCCACATGCCGCCGATGCGCCGCCTCGGCAACTTCTTCTTCGCCAACCTGCTCAGCCTGATCAGCAACCAGAAGGTGACCGACAGCGCCAGCGGCATGCGCGTCTTCAAGCGCACCGTGCTGGAGCGCATGTACCCGCTGCCGGACGGCCTCAACCTGACGCCCGTGATGAGCACGCGCGCCATCCACGAAGGCATCCGCGTGGCGGAGGTCGCCATCCCGTACAGCGAGCGGCTGGGGCGCTCCAAGCTGAGCGTCGTGCGCGACGGCTACGTCTTCCTGCAATCGATCGTCTGGACGGCGCTGGCCTACAACCCGGTCAGCATCCTGGGCAAGCTCGGCCTGGTGGGCGTGGGTCTGGCGCTGCTGGCCGCGGCCTGGCTGGTGGTGGCGCGCCTGTCCGGGGACACCACCCTCGGACCGCTGGCGATCGGCGGCCTGTTCGCGGGCCTGATGGCCGGCTTTATCGGCGTGAGCGTCTTCGCGCTGGGCGTCACCTTCAATTACCTGGTCACGCTGTTCTATAAGCAGCCGGTGCGCCAGGGCCTGTTCGGCCAGCCGATCTTCAAGACCCCGCTGGACCGGCACTTCGGCTGGGCCGGCCTGTTGGCGACGCTGGTCGGCGGCGGGCTGGGGGCGGTGTCGCTGGGCCTCAGCCTGAGCGGCTGGGAGATCGCGCGCGTGTGGCTGTATCTGCTCGGCAGCGCCATGCTCGTCCTGATGGGCGTGCAGTTGGTGATTTACTGGATCCTGCTGCGCGTGCTGGACGAGCTCAGCCAGCGCGAGGTGCAGGCCAAGCGGGATCTGGGCACGGTGTAACACCGACGGTATCTTTTGAGGTGAGGGGCGGATTGGTGAGCAGAGTTAATTTTGATGACTTTAAGCGAACAAGGAGAATGACCATGAGCGACGAGACCCCGACCAAGGCCGACGGCGCCTGGGTGAACAATGGCACGCGCCGGATTGCCAACGTCCGGATGGCGGATTTCCCGAATGTCGACGCCATCGTGCGGAATGGCCTGCTGGCCGCCCAGCGCTCGCCTGAGATGGTGGACATCCTGCTGGTCAATCCGCCCACGCCGGACGGGGCTCTGTGGATCCGCACCCAGCACCGGGTCGGGCGGCGCACGCGCGAGAACATGGTCTGGCCGCAGGTCTCCCTGGCGCAGATGGCGGCCATGCTGGACCCGGTCTACACCTTCAAGATCATCGACGCCAACGCCGAGCGCATGGGCTGGAGCGAGTTCGAGAAACTGCTGGACAAGTACCAGCCGCGCTACTACCTGACCCAGGTGACGGCGCCGACGCTCCAGAACGACATGTACGGCTGCTTCCTGGCCAAGGCGCGCGGCGCCAAGACCATCGCCTTCGGCACGCACGTCACGCCGATGCCGCGCGAGACGCTGATTTCGTACCCGGCGCTGGACTTCGTGCTGGTGGGCGAGCCGGATTTGACCATCCGCGACCTGCTGGACCACCTGGACAACAAGTTCGCTCAGCGCAACGAGCTGATGCAGAAGATGTTCCGCGAGCATGACCCGGCCTATCACCCGTCCCTGACCGTGGACGGCCGCGTGGAGATGAGCGGCGTCAAGGGCGTGGCCTGGCGGCGCGGCGATGAGATCGTGCTCAACGCCACGCGCCCGTTCATCAAGGACCTGGACGACCTGCCGATCCCGCTGCATCATCTGCTGCCGCTGCAGAAGTACCGCATGCCCATGATCAAGGGCCCGTTCACGTTCATGGTCACCAGCCGCGGCTGCACGGCCGGCTGCATCTACTGCATCAAGCACGTCTCCTACCAGTACGCCGTCCGGCTGCGCTCGCCGGAGAAGATCGTGGAGGAGATGTGGGTGCTCAAGAAGCTGGGCGTCAACCACATCCACATGTACGCCGACCTCTTCACCGTCAGCCGTGACCAGGTGATGGAGATGTGCCGGCTGATGATCGACCAAAAGCTGAACGTCACCTTCACCAGCAACAGCCGCGTGGACTACGTGGACGAAGAGATGCTGCAGATGATGGGCAAAGCCGGCTGCACGCTGATCTCCTGGGGCATCGAGAGCGGCAGCGAGCAGGTGCTCAAGCACGCCCGCAAGGGTGCCTACCCGGACAAGGCCGAACGCGCGCTGCGCTGGGCCAAGGCCGCCGGCATCATGAACTGGGGCTATTTCATCATCGGCCTGCCGACCGAGACCGAGGCCTCCATCCGCCAGACCATCGACTTCGCCAAGAAGCTGCCGCTGGATATCGCGCTCTTCCACGTGGCCGCCCCTTATCCGGGCACGCCCTTCTTCTTCGAAGTGGTCAAGAACAACTGGTTCCGCCAGGGCACGCGCTGGGAGCAAGTGGACATGGACAAGGGCACGGTCCTGGATTATCCCGGCCTGCCCGCCGAGCGTCTGCTGTACTGGCAGAAGCGCGCTTTCCGCGAATGGGCGTTCCGGCCCGGCCCGATCATGACGTACCTGAAGATGCTGCTTTCCGATGTTTCCACGATGCGAACAGCTCTGGACGTCGGTCTGCAGCACCTGAACTGGGCGTCTAGCGAGTCGTCCTCGCACTGATGGGGGGGGGCCGTTTACGGCCGTAGGTTTGGGCTGGCAGGCCGGACGCCCGCGGTAGGGCGCGGACGTTTCGGCCTGTCCAGCCCAGCCTTAGACCTGCATCCACCGACGAGGCGGCCGCGCACCGGCCGCCTCGCCTTATTCTGGCCGGCTTGTCTCTCCGAGGCCACCGGTGACCCGCCTTCTCCTGCTCGGACATGCTTATCCCCTGACCGGCACCGGCGGGCCGGCGGCCGCCGATCCCCTGCTCGCCGCCCTGGCCGTCTGCCCGGCCGTCTGGGCGGACGTGGTGACGTCGGCGTCCACGCCGGTCGGCTACACGACCGAGCGCCTGACTGAGCGGATCACGCTCTACCAGGTGCCGGCGGCATCTGCGCCGCGCGGCCCCGTCTCGCAATGGGACGAGCTGCGCTATGCCTGGCATAGCCTGCGCCTCTGCCAACTGCTGCTGGACAGACGCCGCTACGATCTGAGTTTTGCCTGGCCGGATTGGCCGGCCGGCGGCGTGAGCCTCCTGCTCAAACGCCAGCACGGGCTGCCCTACCTGGCCCTGGTGGCGGCTGATCTCGCCGCTGAGCCAGCCCGGCGGCGCCTGTGGCTGGACCCGTTGAGGCAGGCCGTCTGGCGGGAGGCCGCTGCCCTCACGACCCTGAGCCCGCCGGACGCCCCGCTCAATTGGCCCGCCGTTGCGCGCCGCTGTCTGCAGTTGTGCCAGCCGGCGGCGCCCGCCCGCAGCCGCCCGCCCGAAACCGGCCGGCTCTCCGAGGACTCATGACTACTCTGCGCGCGCCTGCTGCGGAGGGCCGGACGCCGACCCTGCCGCGCACACCCTTTGACCTGCTGTTGGTTGTGTTCATGCTGACGGCGGCCTTAGGGGTGTGGGCGGCCTACGACCGAGATCTGGCCTGGGGCAAGTTCGGCATGTTGGCCGCGGCCGTGGTCGTCTACTATCTTCTGGCGCTCCAGCCGCCGGCGCGGGCCGGGTGGGCCGCCGGGGCGCTGACCGTGGCGGCCGCCGGCCTCAGCGTCTATTTCCTGCTGGTCCATGATTGGGTCAGCCTGCCCGCCGACATCGGCGTTCTGAATCGCCTGGCTCTGGCCTGGATGGCCTGGCGGCCGCCGCTGACCGGCTCGCTGAACCACAACTTGGCGGGCGGCGTGCTGGCTATGTTGGCGCCGTATACGCTGGCGCTGATCCTGAATGCCTGGCGCTCGCGCCGCTGGGCGCTGGCGGCGGCCTGGAGTGTCCTGGCGGCCGTGATCCTGGCCGGCGAGCTGCTGGCCAGTTCCCGCGGCGCCATGCTGGCGCTGGCGGTCGGCCTGAGCTTGTGGGCGGTCTGGGGCCTGTGCGGCTGGTTGGCGGCCGCGGCGTCTTGGCCGCGGCGCTGGCTCTTCGGCGCCGGCCTGGCGTTGGGGGCGGCCGCGACGGTGGCCCTGGTGGGCTGGCTGCCCGGCGGGTGGGAGGGGCTGGCGCACCGGGTGCTGGGCAGTGACAGCGGCGCCGCGCGCGTGGACCTGGTGGTGAACACCTATCACCTGGCCACCGACTTCCTCCTCACGGGCGGCGGCCTGCGCGCCTTCGAGGGCTTGTATTCGCGCTACGCCATGGTGATCCAGGTGCCCCTGTTCACCTACGGCCACAACCTGTACCTGGATGTGCTCCTTGAGCAGGGCCTGCTCGGGTGGCTGGCCCTCTCCGGCCTGGGGCTGGGCGCCTTGGTGCGCTTGGCCCGGGCGAAGACCGCCGACGCGGATGTGGAGGCGCTGCGCTGGGCGACGTTGGTCAGCGTCAGCGTGGTGCTCCTGGACGGCTTCTTCGATGACGCGCTCTATCAAAACGCCGGGACGCCGCTGTTGTTCGCCTGGGCCGGCATGGCCGCGGCCGTGACCGGCGGCCAGGCGCCGGGCCGCGCCAGCGCCCGCCGCTGGGCAGCGGCCGGGGCCGGCGCCGTCGTTTTGGCCGGCATCCTCCTGGGGCGGCCCGGTCTGGCGGCCTTGTATGCGGATGTGGGGGCCGTGCTGATGGCGCGCGCCGAACTGGCGGACTGGCCGGAGCGCGGTCAAACGCCGGCCGACTTGGGCGAAGCCCGCTGGTGGCTGGAGCGAGCGGCTCAAGTGGAGCCCACCCAGCCCGTGGCCGACCATCGCCTGGGGCTGTTGGCGCTCAGCGCCGGCGACTACGCCGAGGCCGTAACGTGGTTGGAGCGCGCTTACCAGGCGACGCCGGGTGATCGCGGTGTGCGGAAGAACCTCGGCTACGCGTACGCCTGGCTGGGCGAGGCTGACCAGGCGGCGCCGTTGCTGGCGGGCCTGGCGGAGGCGCCGGGCGAACTGGAAACGTATGCCTGGTGGTGGGGCACGCAGGGTCGGCCCGATCTGGCCGGCTATGCCACGGACGTGACAACGCGGCTGGCTGCGCTGCCCTGACTGCGGCTAGGTCGTTGGTCCTCCCCGCCGCCTGTGTTGCCGGATGGTTGGTAGCCCATAAGTGGGGTTGGCAGGCATATTTCCCGATGTTATCGTGAGTGCAATTGCGATCGGACCGGCCCACTCGGCCGGGTAAGCCAAAGGCGGATGGATATGCAGCCACTCAAAGTGGGCGTGATCGGGGTCGGGCGGATGGGTCAGCGGCACTGCCGCGTCTATGCCAATTTGCGCCGCGCGCAGTTGGCCGGCGTGTGTGATGCCAACGCCCAGTACGGGCGGCAGGTGGCGCAGCAGTACGACGTGCCGTTCTATGCGGACGTGGACGAACTGCTGGCGAACGTGGACGCCGTCAGCCTGGTGACGCCCACGCCCCAGCACTTCGACCTGGCCATGCGCTGCCTGGCCCTGGGCAAGCATGTCCTGATCGAGAAGCCGATCACGCAGACCCTGGCGCAGGCCGAGCAGTTGGCGCTGGCCGCCGAGGCCAGCGGCCTGGTGGTGCAGGTCGGGCACATCGAGCGCTTCAACACGGCCTACATCGAGCTCAAGAATGTGCTCGAGAACATGCAGGTGCTCTCCGCCAATTTCCGGCGCCTGAGCCCGACGGAGGGCAGCAACTTCGACGTCGACGTGGTGCTGGACCTGATGATCCATGACACCAACCTGGTGCTGGACCTGATGGGCCAGGAGCCGACCTGGGTCTCGGCCCACGGGCTGAGCGTCTTCAGCGGCACCATCGACCACGCCGTCGCCCAGCTTGGCTTTGCCACCGGACAGTTGATCACGGTCACGGCCTCGCGCGTCACCGAGAACAAGATCCGCTCGATCGACGTGACGGCGCGCCAGTCTTACGTGGAGTGTGATCTGCTCAACAAGAGCGTCCTGCTGCACCGCCACACCATCGGCGAGTACCTCAACCACAACCACCGCGGCGTGAAGTACCGCCAGGAGAGCATCGTCGAGCGGATCCAGATCCCGTTCTTTGAATCGCTCTTCCTGGAGCTGCAGCATTTTGTGGACTGTGTCTTGGAAGGCCACCCCTCGTCCGTGGCCGCGCGCGACGGTCTGCAGGCGCTGCGGCTGGTGGACACGATCCGCGCGGACATCCTGCGCCAGCTGGTGGTCGTGGACGCCCAGGCCGCGCTGCCGGCCCAGCCGGCCGCCCCCGAGCGGGTGCTGGCGCGGTAAGCGCCCCCTCTGCGTCACGGTTGTTCCCGAGATTTACTGATGGAGTCGGAAATGAGTTCTAGCGTTTCGATTGTGATCCCGTGCTGCAACGAGGCTGACAGCATCCCCAGCCTGGTGCAGGAACTGGTGCCGGTCGTCACCATGCTCGCCGCGGCCCGCCCGGTTGAGGTGATCTTCGTGGACGACGGCAGCACCGACGAGACCTGGCTGGCGCTGACGACCTCGTTCGGCGAGAATCGCGCGCCGGGCGTGACCTTCCGCTTCGAGCGCCACCGCGTCAACCGCGGCCTGGGCGCGGCCATCCGCACCGGCCTGGCGGCCGCCCGCGGTGAGGTGGTGGTCACCACCGACGCCGACGGCACCTACAAGTTCGCGACCATCCCGGCCTTGCTGGAGGCGCTGACGCCCGAAGTGGATATCGTCACGGCCTCCCCGTATCATCCGCGCGGCGGCGTCGAGAACGTGCCGGGCTACCGCCTGGTGCTGAGCCAGGGCTCGTCCCTGTTGTACCGGCTGCTGGTCAACTGGAACATCCACACCTATACGGCGCTCTTCCGCGCCTATCGCCGCCGCGTGATCGAGGCGGTCAGCTTCGGGGCCGACGGCTTCCTGGGCGGCACAGAGCTGATGGTCAAGGCCATGCTGCTGGGCTACCGCGTGGCCGAGTTCCCGGCGGTCCTGCACGCGCGCGTGTTCGGCTCGTCCAAGGCCAAGATCGTGCGCACGATCCGCGCGCACCTGCAATTCCAGTGGCGGGTGGTGCTGCACCGGCTGCGCGTGGCGCCGCTCGTCCGGCCGAAACAAGTGGAAGGTAAGCTGGAATGGACACGCTGATCGAGACCAAGCCCAAGAAAGGACTAGCCGCGATGAACAATGTCGCTATCGTGTATATCCTCATCAGCGTCGTCGCCGGCGCGGTCGGCCAGATCCTGCTCAAAAAGGGCATGTCCAGCATGGGGCCGCTCACCCTGAGCGTCGACCAGTTGTTTGGCATCCTGTGGCGCATCGCCACCAACCCGTACGTGGTCATTGGGTTGTTTATCTACGTGTGCGGCACCGTCTTCTGGCTGGCCGCCCTGTCCCGGGTGGACCTGAGCTTCGCCTACCCGTTCACGGGCCTGAGCTACGCCGCCATGGTGCTGGCCTCCTGGCTCCTCTTCGGCGAGAATATCACCCTGACCCGTTTCGCCGGCATGGTCGTGGTCTGGGTCGGCGTCTTTATCATCTCGCGCACCTGAAGTTCCTGACGGAAGACGGTGGACCGAGGCCGTCCCGACCACTGTCTTCCGTCCTTCGTCCTTCGTCTTTCGTCCTATCATGAAAATCGTCTCCATCGTCGGCGCGCGGCCGGAGTTCATTCAGTCGGCGCCGGTCAGCCGCGCCCTGCGGGCGGCCGGCCACCAAGAAATCCTAGTCCACACCGGCCAGCACTACGACTACCGGATGTCCCAGACGTTTTTCGACGAGCTGGGCATCCCGACGCCGGATTACAACCTGGAGGTGGGTTCCGGCTCGCACGCCCACCAGACCGCCGAAATCCTGATCCGGATGGAGGCGCTCCTGACCCAGGAGCGGCCGGACCTGGTGATCGTGCGCGGCGACACCAACTCCACCCTGGGCGGCGCGCTGGCGGCCGTCAAGCTGCACATCCCGGCCGCCCACATCGAGGCCGGCGAGCGCAGCTATGACCGGCGCATGCCGGAGGAGATCAACCGGCTGGTGGCCGACGTGCTGGCGGACCTGTACTTCTGCGCCAGCCGGTCGGCCGTGGCCCGGCTGGCGGCCGAGGGCATCCGCGCCCGTGTCTACTGGACCGGCGACGTGATGCTGGACGCGCTCCGCCACAACCTGGCCATCGCCCAGCGCAAGTCGGACAGCCTGGCGCGGCTGAGCGTGCAGCCCGGCGCGTACGCGCTGGCCACCATCCACCGCGCCGCCAACACCGACGACCCGGCCCGGCTGGCCAACCTGGTGGCGGCGCTCAACCAGGCGCCGGAGACCGTGCTCTTCCCGGCCCATCCGCGCACGCGCTCGGCGTTGGAGCGCCTGGGGGCGAAGTTCCAGCCGCACGTGCGCGTCATCGAACCGGTCGGTTACTTTGACATGCTCACCCTGGAAGCCGGCGCGCGGGTCATCGCCACGGACTCCGGCGGCGTGCAGCGCGAGGCCTACTTCCTCGGGCGGCCGTGCCTGACCCTGCGCGACGAGACCGAGTGGACCGAGACGGTGGAGGCCGGCTGGAACGTGCTGACCGGCAACGACCCGGAGCACATCGTCCACCTGTGGCGCACCTTCACGCCGCCGGCTGAACAGCCGCCGATCTTCGGCGATGGCACGGCCGGCGAACAGATCGCGCGGATTCTGGCTTCCGAGCCGCTGCGGTTCGGCGCCGCGCGCCATTGAGGGCCTTGGGGCACCAAGGCACAGCCGCCGGCGCGCCGGCGGGTTTTTCCTGGCAGGAACTGCAATGACAAATAAAACCGTGGCAATTTTGGGCGGTGGGATCATGGGGGTCACGCTGGGCTACTTCCTGGCCCGGGACGGCGTGGCGGTGGAGATCTTCGAGGCTTCGCCGACCCTGGGCGGCCTGGCCGGTCCGCTGCACCTGGCGGACGGCACGGCCGTGGACCGCTTCTATCACGCCATCTTGTCCAGCGACCGGCACCTGGCCGAGCTGTGCGCCGAGCTCGGCCTCACCGACCAGCTGCGCTTCAACGAGACCAAGATGGCGTTCTACTACCAGGGCCGCCTGCACTCGATGAACAACATCGTCGAGTTCCTGCGCTTCCCGCCGCTGGGCTGGATCGACCGCTTCCGCCTGGGCCTGACGGTGCTGTACGCCCAGTTGGTAAGCGATTGGAAATCGCTGGAGAGTATCAGCGTGGAGAAGTGGCTGCTGGGCCTAAGCGGCCGCACCACCTTCCAGAACATCTGGCGGCCGATGCTCAAGGCTAAGTTCGACGGCGGCTTTGAGAACACGCCCGCCACCTACATCTGGTCGCGCCTGGTGCGCATGAAGTCGACGCGCGGCGGCGCCAGCCAGAAGGAGATGGCCGGCTACCTGCTGGGCGGGTACGCCACCCTGCTCAAGGCGATGGCGGCGCGCATCGAGCAGAGCGGCGGCCAGATCCACCTGCGCACGCCGGTCCAGGAGATCGTGCTGGAGGGCGGCCGCGCCGTGGGGCTGCGGCTGGGCGGCGAGGTGCGCCGCTTCGACGCGGTGGCCGCCACCGTGCAGACCTCGATCTTCCAGCGCCTGATCCCGAACGCGCCGGCCGAATACAAAGCCTTCCTGGACAAGACCCAGTACCTGGGCATCGTCTGCCCGCTGATGGTGCTGGACCGGCCGCTGACCGGCTACTGGACCGTCAACATCACCGACGACCGCTATCCGTTCACGGGCCTGATCGAGACCACCAGCTACATCAACCCGGCCGACGTCGGCGGGCATCACCTGGTCTATCTGCCCAAGTACACCCAGCCGGGCAGTGAGTGGCAGACCAAGAGCGACGACGAGATCCGCGAGATCTGGCTCTCCAACCTGGAGGCCATGCTGCCGACCTTCAAACGCGAGCACGTGCGCTATTTCCTGGTGCACCGTGAGAAGTTCGTCGAGCCGCTGCACGGCCTCAATGAGACCGACCTGATCCCGCCGATGCAGACGCCGATCCCGGGCCTGATCCTGGCGACTACGGCCCAGATCTACCCGGCGCTGACCAATGGTGAATCGGTGACGCGCCACGCCCGCGCCGCCGCCGACCTGATCCGCCAGCCCGCCCCGGCCGCCGCGCCCGTCCCGGCCTGAGAAGCTCCGGCCCACCCCGCGCACTCACGGCCGCGCCCGTCCCGGGACCTTCCCCGG